>Ga0302347_1000727_pt1 | contig 47039 bp, 54 predicted proteins | sample PhyWR1_FD_202178 | JGI IMG/M metagenome (GOLD analysis project Ga0302347, IMG submission 202178) | Leaf surface microbial communities from wheat plants in UC Gill Tract Community Farm, Albany, California, United States - DLSL W.R1 (v2)... | ecosystem: Host-associated > Plants > Phyllosphere >... | reverse complement strand
GAGTTCGGCCTCGCTGCCTACGTGTACACCAACGACCTTCGTCGTGCCTGCCGAGTATCTGACCGACTCGAGTACGGCATGGTCGCACTCAACACTCCGAAGTTCACCGGCGCACCAATCCCGTTTGGCGGCTGGAAGCAATCGGGCTTGGGCCGTGAAGGCTCGAAGCACGGTTTGGCTGAGTACATGGAACTGAAATACGTCTGCATCGGCGGTCTGTAAAAATCACAAGAGGATTGAAAAATGGATAAGCAAAAGCAAGATTTGATCTCCCAACAAGATCGCGGTGCAGTGCTCCACCCGTTCACCCAGCTGAAAGACTTTGCCTCTGGCAAGGCAGGTGATCCAACAATCATCGAAACCGCGAAAGGGATCACTATCACCGACGCGACTGGGCGTGAGTACATCGATGGCTTCGCTGGCCTGTACTGCATGAACGTCGGCTATGGCCGTACCGAAGTCGCCGAGGCGATCTCCAAGCAAGCCCACAAGCTGGCGTACTACCACACCTATGCTGCGCACACCACGGAAGAGCTCGCTCGCCTGTCTGACCGCCTGGTGAAGATGGCTCCGGGCAAAATGAGCAAGGTCTTCTACGGCATGTCCGGTTCGGATGCCAACGAGACCCAAGCCAAACTGGTCTGGTACTACAACAACCTGCGCGGTAAGCCGAACAAGAAGAAGATCATTGCTCGTGAGCGCGGCTACCACGGTTGCTCTGTTGTATCCGGTTCCATGACCGGCATGTCGTTCTACCATGACCACATGGATCTGCCGATTGCGGGCATCCTGCGTACTGGCGCTCCTCACTACTACTGGGGCGCCGAGCCAGGTGAGACTGAGCTGGAATTCTCTGCCCGCCGTGCTCGTGAACTCGAAGAGCTCATCCTGCGTGAAGGCCCAGACACCATCGGCGCATTCATTGCTGAGCCTGTGCTCGGAACCGGTGGTATTACCCCTCCGCCAGAAGGCTACTGGGCTGCTGTTCAGCCTGTGTTGAAAAAGTACGACATCCTGCTGATCGCTGACGAAGTGATCACCGGCTTTGGCCGTACTGGTGCCATGTTCGGCTGCGACAAGTACGGTATCGAGCCTGACCTGATCACCGTAGCTAAAGGCCTGACTTCTGCCTACGCACCGCTGTCGGCTTCGATTGTTGGTGAGAAGGTGTACAAGGTGATGGAAGAAGGTGCTGATCGTGTAGGTGCGTTCTCCCACGGTTACACCTACTCCGGCCACCCTATCGGTGTCGCGGCAGCAAACGCAGTGCTCGATATCGTCGAGGGCGAGAACATTCCAGCTCACGTCGACAAGGTTGGTCAGTATTTCCAAAAGTCGATGCAGGAAACCTTCTCCTCGCTGCCAATCGTCGGCGAAGTGCGCGGTGTAGGCATGATGGCCGCCATTGAATTCGTAGCTGATCCAGCTACCAAGAAGCGTTTCGACCCAGCCCTCAAGGTTGGTGCACGGATCTCGAAAGCTGCCCGTGATCGCAACTTGATCGCTCGTGCAATGCCTCACGGTGAGATCCTAGGCTTTGCTCCGCCCTTGGTCACGACCGAGCAGGAAGTGGATCGCATCATCAGCATCGCACATGAAGCTGTGCTGAGCGTCCTTGATGAGCTGAAGGTCTGAGCTATCAGCGCTGGCAATGATGCCAGCCGAATACCCTCTTCGTTTTAAGCCCGCCTTCAAGCGGGCTTTTTTTGTTTCAAGGGCATGGGCGGTCGAAAGCGTATTGGAGCTTCTTTGTTCAGGTATGAATACCGTTGGAAGCATCGTGACCACCTCGCTATGGCAGGCCTTCGCGGGTTGGTGAGCAGTGTCAAACCTTCAAAAACCTGCTCCAATCCAAGTCCGGGCTGTTTGTGGCCAATGTCTATGCAGCTAGAGCCCGTGAAGGACTACCTGTATCTGTCCCGATTTTCCGAGAGGAGATCGTCGAGCTCAAGTCAGCAGCGAGGTGGAACATCGCCAACCTCCACGAGCGCCTGGATGTGCTTGCCGGGGATGATCCTTGGGCAGAAGTGGCCAATACCAAGCAGCTGATCACGTCAGAGATGAGACAGCGGATCGGCATGAAACAGAAGGAGTACAACGATGGACAACTGCCACGTGAGCTCTACCGCAAATGGCTGGGTACTCAAGAAAGCCGGTGCTGAGCGAGCTCCGAAACGCAGCGCCACGAAGCAAGAACTGGTGAGCTCCACGTGTGGATGGCCTCCTTGTTCAACCTCTGTTGTCTCACAAGGTCAGCGCCATGAATCCTTACCTACAAGAAGTCATCGACCTGCACGTGCAGACTGATGCGCTTTTCACCATAGGCGAAGGGGAGTCGATGGTCGAGCATTTCCATCCGGCCTCCTTGATGGTCACGCCGTCCGATATCTAGCTAACCCTGCATGACTTGGCAGCCCTGTCCGCACAGTGAGCCGGCAGCCAGCCTAGACTAAAGTTGAACTCACAGAGAGCGTCTCTACACATGGGCTACGTGGCCGCAAATAGTTCAAAGCTGCCACGCGGGAGACCCTTCGCTTGCCCGCTAGATTGTTAATTCGAACTCCGGGGCTTCAGACTCGTCATGCGCTACGAACAAATCTCGTCTTTGGAAGAATTTCTGTCCCAAGTTGAAAGTAAACTCTTGGATCCCGAGCAGCGGGTGAGCGTGTCGTTCCCTTCCACCTCAACCACCCCTTGGAACTCGGATGCTCTGATTCGCGCCAATCTTTCTACGCTGGAGAGCGTAGCACGATCCGCAAATGTATACGCCATATTTACCCGCGCAGGCGGTGGGTCAGAAAGCTCGCTTAGGGAAACTCTGAAGAGGACTTCCAGATTTGGCAGAATGTCGGATCTCAACCGCCGAGACGCCTGATGAAGCAGATGACCTTCGCCGATGCCGAGTACGCCGGCAAGCGTAAGCAGACCCGTAGAGAGCTGTTCCTGATCGAGATGGATCAGGTGGTGCCGTGGAAAGGCTTGATCGCCCTGATCGAGCCACATTATCCAAAGGGCGAAGGCGGTCGACCGGCCTATCCGTTGATGGCGATGCTGCGCGTACATCTGCTGCAGAACTGGTTTGGCTACAGCGACTCGGCAATGGAAGAGGCGCTGTATGAAACGACGATCCTGCGCCAGTTTTCTGGACTGAGCCTGGAACGAATCCCGGACGAAACCACCATTCTCAACTTCCGACGTCTACTGGAGAAGCATGAGTTGGCGGGTGAGATTCTCGGTGTCATCAATGAGTATCTGGGGGATCGTGGCTTGTCGTTGCGTCAGGGCACCATCGTCGATGCCACCTTGATTCACGCGCCCAGTTCGACCAAAAACAAGGACGGCAAGCGCGATCCCGAGATGCATCAGACGAAGAAGGGCAATCAGTTTTACTTCGGCGCCAAAGCCCACATCGGCGTCGATGATGAGTCGGGTCTGGTGCACAGCGTTGTGGTCACGGCAGCCAACGTTGCCGACGTCACTCAGGTCGACAAACTGCTGCACGGTAAGGAAAACGTGGTCTGTGCCGATGCCGGTTACACCGGTGTCGAAAAGCGCGAAGAGCACACTGGGCGTGAAGTTATTTGGCAGATTGCAGCCCGGCGCAGCACGTACAAGAAGCATGGCAAGCGCAGCGCCTTGTATGAAGCGACCCGCAAGATCGAGAAGGCCAAGGCCCAGGTGCGAGCCAAGGTCGAGCACCCGTTTCGGGTGATCAAGCGCCAGTTCGGCTATACGAAAGTACGCTTTCGAGGATTGGCCAAGAACACCGCGCAGATGCTGACGCTATTCGCTTTGTCGAACCTGTGGATGGCACGCCGACATTTGTTGGCGTGCGCAGGAGAGGTGCGCGCGTAATGCAGGAAATGGCTGCTGCGAAGCACCTTGCAGTGATCGATGGGCCCGAAAAACAGAGAATGCTGATCAGGTTTCAACGTACGTCGTTTTTTGATGTGTTGGCTGCTCGATAGCCGGAAAATTTCCGGCTATTTCAGACCATTCCTAACTAATGAATCAGATCAGTGTTCGGGAAGCTGCTACCAACCAGGCGGCAAAAATCCCTCAAGCTCCGGCGCCCACCATCACGGCGGAAGGTAGCCACCACGTACACAGAGTTCATGGTCGTGATCACCCAGAACTTACCTTCCTTCTTGATAGCCACGATGTCGGAAGTCTGGATCAGGTGCCCATCGGCAAATCGACCATGAGTCCCCTGGCGGACATGGCCAAACACCACGCCCACGTCGCTTAGCCTGTGAATGTGAACATTCACCAGAAACGCGGTGATCTCGTCTTCGTACCGTTGGCCAACCGCACGAGCAATCCGCAGCAGATCGAAATCGCTATAGCGCTTAACGTGAAAGTCGACCGCGACCGTATTGTCCCCAGTCATGCGTGAGCACTCCGATGTTCAGTCCCGGCGCTCGATTTCGTGGCACGTCGACGGTAAAGTTCTTTCACGCCAATCAGAGAGCCGACAGTGAGGTCTGGCTCATGCGTGTCGAGGTATACCGCACCGCTCTCGACCTCAAGAACGCAAACTGGCACCCCAGCACGGTCGAACCCCATCGATAGAGAAGTCAGCTTTTCCATCTTCCAACTGTCATCCTTGTTCATCCAGCATGGGGTCACCGCTTGGACTTCTTGGACAACCAGACTCTCGTCCTGGGATACCAGCAGCTCCACAAGGCGCGCCTCGTCATTGATCATTCCCTCGGAGGCTACAAATCGATCCTCGAGCCGGTGCTTCACGTTGACGTGATACCAGTGCGTGGCCAGAGACCGGCTGACTGCATGAAAGTGAGCCAGGCCATCCCCAAACATACCTACCGGGCCAGCCTGATCTTGGGTGCTAATGCGGAACATCGTGGATCTCATCTTGGCAAGTCCGCCTAGCGGAACCTGCGGGTCAAAATAATGCGAATATTGTCTTCAGCGAGGCGGTTTGCTCACGACCTTGGCCGATCAGCACGTACACCGTGTTTCGCGTCTCAAACATGCATACGCCGTCGTAGGTCTTGCACAGCGTCGAACGCACCCACCCTCCAGGCGGAAACCGTCCTTCGCTGTCGTAGATGACGCAATGGGAGTACAGGAACATCGGCTGCAGGCCTACTGAACGAACCCTCGCAAGCGACTCAGGAGGCTCATCCACGTGGAAGAGGAGCCAGTCCTCAACGAGACAGTACGGTCTACGAGGGAAGCGTTCGGCGAGAACTGCCTCAACCTCAGGTCGAGACAGCAACGTGCCGGCGGAAGAGATTTGTCCTTCCTGGAGCAGCTCGTGCTCATCAGGGCTATCAGTCACCAAGTACCTCGGTATCCAAAACGACGAGGTGATGTGCGAACGGGAACATAGCGGCAGATCGCCATTCGACTCACTCGAACCAATATATATGTTTGAGCGAGTCGAGGCAAACGAGGCATACCGTCTCATTTTGCGGAGGCTGAAATGCCGCTACGCCATTCTCTCGCCGCCGTGCTCCAGTCGCTGCGAACGCAGCAAGGCCTGTCTCAGCAGGAGATCTCCGGCCTAGTTCGTCAGCAAACGATCAGCGAACTGGAAGCGGCTCGCTTCACGGCCACCATCGATACCGTGAGGGATCTGGCCATTTCGTTGAACATCAGTCCAGCGACCCTGTTCGCCATGGTCATTGCAGCTGAAAATCAGCAGACGACTCACCAGGTGCTGGTCGATGCCATCGTGGAGGCAGAGGCCCTGGGCAGAGCCAACGTGATCATGGAGCGACGGCCTCGCGAGATTGAGCATCCGCGTGTGACGGCTGCAAGAGAGAAGTGGAAGGCAGTTCAGGCGTTAAAGAAAGACGGCCTTACCCAGGCTGAGATATCTCGTGCTCTGGGGTACTCCAAGGGCACTGTGTGGCGGCTCTGGGAGCGAGAGCCAGGAGTTTAATCCTGCATCGATGGACGGGTCGCTTCATCTGGCCACAAATGTGGCCACAGCAGCGACCTATCTCTCGGGCCTGCGTACCAATTCCTTTAGTCGCTCCCGTGACTCCAATACCTGCTCCCGAATCTCTTCCGGGTCGATAGACATCCTTCCACTCTCACAAACATGGAGCGTCTTGAGGGAGTTAACTGCGGCTATGAAGTCCCGCTCTTGTTGCTGCACCCAGTCCGGACGCTTGTCGGGGAACAGCCGAAGCGATAGCTTTTTGAGCCAGGACATTTCTACCTCCTTATGAGACGTTCTCCCTGGTAGGCTTTATAGGTCGTCAGGGAGGATTGCCACCTTAGCATCTCAAAGAGACTTGGCTTTCAGCAATTCCTGTATCGCCGCGAGCTTCTCGTCGGAGGATCTACCGTCCTTTGCATCGACAATGCTCTGGATCGACTGGAGGGTCGTGGACGCATTAGGTTCAGCTTTCAAAATCGCCTGAATTTCTGGGTCTTGTGTAAGGTGAATGTAGGTTGAAAGGGTGTCCTTAGAGGCGTGGTACGAATCCTTGCGCACAATCGCCATTGCCACATCCAAGATGTTGGCCTTGGACATTTTCGAAAGCTTACTGATGTTTTGTGCAACCAGTATTGTGAAATAGCGGTGTCGAAAGTTGTGATATGAAATACCTTGAAGTATGGCCTTGTGTTTGGATGAGTTGGCAACCACCCGGTAATAAGAGTTGAATGTCGTGCGTGACATTGGAAGGCCGCTGTCCTCGCTAACAAATATTTTGTCATGAAGCACGCTGTGAGGATGCATCTCGTGTATTAGTTTGACGAATTTGTATAGCTCTAACAACTCAGCGTCGGGGATCAATACTTGTCGTAGGCACCCCTTGTATTTACCTTTGAGAACTGGGATGTTTTTAACGAGATCTTTGCTTTTGAATGCGTCAATGATAGAGCTCGCGGGTATATTAATCGCTTCTTCGATCCGGCATCCTGTAAATTCCAAGAGAGTGGCAAGCGTGTACCATCTATCTATGACATACTGATTCGATGTGTAGTCATGAATAGCTTCGTGCCAAGCGTTCAGCTCGTTATTTCGAATAAAGCTCACCGGTTCGGTTGGTTTGTCTCTGAGTTCGTCTATACAGGGATGAGTTAAAAAGCGTACTCTGCGTCTTTGGAAATTATAGTGTTCTTCAATAGCGTTGATTTTAAAGTCACGCTCGCTTGGGTCTATTGTAATAAGCTTTGCAAACTTATTTTCTTTTTGGGTGTGTTCTAGTAGAAGCAATATTTGTCTTATGATTCTTTTGATGGTGGTCGTGTTGCTCTTTCCAGATTTTTTCTTGAAAGTGACAAAGTCGTATAAGTCTTCGTCGGTCACGTCAAAAATTGTTAGTTTTTGTGAGTCTAAGTATTCCTGGAAGGTGTTAAGTGTTTCGGCTCGATTAAATACGGTTTTTGGCAGTGGGCGTGCTCCGTAGCTGTGGGGCCCACCGCCATATTGAGTTAGATAGCTATTTATCTCCCAGCAGAAATTCCCATTTGAGTCAAATAGAAGGGGAAGTGGTGGGGGAGTCGTATGGCCATGGTTGAAAAGGAAATCAAGTCGCGGAGCCTTTGCTGTGTGGATCATGGCTTCACCAAAGTTAAATGTGCTCTGTCGAGTGTCTGTGTATGGCTTTTCAGGACTTGCTGATATCGTTGGTCTTGGCGAGTTTGCTCATCCACTCTGTCAGCTAGCTGCATATATGCTCGGTAAATCTCGGCAACTGTATTTGTTAAATAGTTGATCTGGTTCTTCAATCTCTTCACTTCTTCTTGTTGGGAGCGCTTGGTTGTTCGGGGTTGGGGTAAAGGTATTTCAGGATGGGGATTCATTGAATTATAAGCCTCAAGGGCTGCCGCTAATTGCACTGAATACTCTATGTTATACGGCTCCTGAGAGGTGTTATATGAACATGATGAAACCTCTAGAGCAGCGTCCTCCCACGCTAGCGCAGTCTTGAAGGGGATGCCTCTCTTGCTTTTCAGTGCGTCGAGAGTGGGTAGCCTTTGGTGTTCTTGTGAGGCTCTCCTGATAAGAACGATTTTGTTGAGCAGACTTTGAGTTTTGGCCTGCTTCTCCATTAACTTAGCCTGCGATGTCTCGCCTTTAGAATAACGACTCATATTATTTGCTCGCATATACAAAGATTTTTTCGTTGTTCATGATTTTAAGTTTGATGTCTCGGTGGTGGGCCAGTTCGTTAAGGTGCTCGGACAAAAGTGCATGGTCACCAAGTTTTACATCTGGCTGGCACTCAGCTAATTCCTCCAGCAAATCTTCGTCAACCAAAACATCCTTGCCCACATGTCCCTCCAGGAAGTCTGTTAGAAATTCGAGAGTGTCTCGTTCCCAATCAGGTTGGTTTGAGATGTCAGCATAGTAGAGCGTGACATTCGGTTCAACATGGCCCATCATCCAGCGCAATGGTTCAATTTCAGTATTTCCGCTCAGATAGAAGAAAAAAGCAGCGAAGAACCGCCTGAATTGATGGGGGCGCGCATACCATCGCGTTTCATCTGTGGTTGGTATTTGAATCCAATCTGTATATTGATCGAGTATTTTGCGTAAGGTTATCTCGTTTCGGTCTTTTCCTTTTTGTGCGCCAGAGGGCCAGATTGTGTTCATGCCTGGGTGCCGATTCGCCATAAACTCTATATAGTCGTAAATGAAGTTCCATATGACCTTAGGAATTGGGCGTTTTATGACTTCCAGTTCATGGCTGTTGCTGGCTTTCGGGATTTTTAGTTTCAAATCCCATAGGCCGTCCAGTTTTGAGATAGTGAGGCAGTCTGCATCCAGCAGCGCAGCGCTCAATACTCTGCATGCGGAGAATGTATGTATCAGGATGCGGGTTGTAATAGCATAGAAATCAATAAGTTCGTCAGTGGATATGTGATCTCTGAGAATCGAGTTGCGGGTGATTCCCCCTCTGGTACTCCCGCATTTTCCATATGTTTTGATGTTGAGGTGTCGAATTGCCTTGGGAATAGGCACAGCCTCAAAGGTTTGTTTTTTGTAGATGTGAACATTTGACCTGATTGTGCTTGTGGCGTACCTTCCAATAATTTCCCTGGCGTAGTAGTCGTCAAGCCTTTTAATATACTCTCGAATGTGTGGCCATAGGTCGCGGTGAAAAACAATCGCGTTACTGATGTAGTGAAAGGCTATGTTGGTGGGCATTAAAGGGGTCTGAGCTTTCTCGGCAAATCTTCCTGATACGCTGCTGAATGCGTCTGAGATTTCATGGGTTCCAACCTCAAAACGTTGAGTTTGTTGCTCTTTGGTGGCGTGCAAATAGGTTAAGTTTGTGCACTTGTTTTGTATGGTGGATATGCTGAGGCTGTCTGCTTCTTCATCTTCGTCGGCAGTGTAGGTACAAATAAATTCGCGGTAAATGTCTATATTGTTGCTCTTGAGTTTTTGAATAAGGATCTTTTTAGTGATAGGGGGGGGTGTTCATTTCTGAGATTAACGGCACTATGTTTTTTAGCCCTCTCGATGCCGAGCCTAGCTGTGAGTCAAGCTCTGCAATGTTAATGCCCATGAGTGTTAAGTCGTGAGCTTCGAGGAATGTTTTTATGTCGTCTAGTTTGATGTCTGCCAATGTGAGGATCTTGGGGGCCTGGCTTGAGCGATGCCGAGCCTCATACACATGGTCGGCAATCTCAAAAGCTGTCCTTACAAAGGGGACGAGTGCATTTGGTCGTTTTGACTTCGAACTTTCAATTAGGGCAATAGCTGATGACTGCAAGTCTTTAATAAAAAGATTCCACACCAGGTCTGTTGTAGATGAGCCGTCAAATAGTTGGTAGTCGAAGCTGATCTTTACATAGTGCCTGGTATTAGGGTCTTCTGAAGCAGATACTCTTGTGCCGGTTTTCGGGACATACCATTCCATTTTAGTGGAGGCTGGGTGAAGCCAGTTAGGACGAGTGATTTGGGAGGGTGTTTCCGATGGATTGATCGTCGTGGCTTTTTGGTTAGTCATCAACTGATACCTCAAGGAGATCAAAGTTAAGATGCTTAGGCTTGGCGTCAGCAAGCAGCTTGATCATCTTTCGGCTGCCCTCATCCTGGATCTTTGTAATAATCGTCTTGCATGTCGAAATGAGGCTTTCGTCTTTGCCGTATGTCGCATATGAAACGATTAGTTCAACCGTTTGGGGCGAACATAGAAAATACAGCTTCTGGCTTGAATTGCTCGCTTCGGTTCCGGGTCTATCAGCCCTGAGCCTCTTTACACCGTCAATGAGTTGGGCCATTGCGATTGAGTAACCTTCACCTTGGTGATTGCTTTGAGTGGGGACGTTCCCTTCCGCGATGAGTAGCTGAATATTTTGGTGGTCGCGTACTTTCTCGCGGTATACGAACTCTTGTATTGACGGCGGGACGTAGTTTCGCAAGGCGGTAAGTAACGAATTACCAAGATATAGGCTCGTTTCCAAAGTGTCCCCACCGCTTTCGATCCACTTCAGGAGGCCGCGTGATACCCTGATTTTGGGCATTGTGGGTTCAGCGTCACCTACCCAGGAGGGCAGTGAATCAATAATTGCTTTGAAAGTGTTCTTCCGTCTCGTGTCTAGGATGCGGTAGAGTTGCTCATTCCCTTGACGAGTGGGGCTAGAACCATCCATGACAAAAAGATAATTAGAATTCAAGGCTTTTGAATGTTGAGCTCTCATTTGTAGAAGCATCCATAACGCAGTGTTAGCGTCGATATTTTTCGCTTCGATCTCAATTTCATCTGTAGTCTTGGGTGCGTGGCGAGTAATCAGTTTGTTCGCCCTGGGTTTTAGGGTGGTGACAGTGATCCCGCCGTCCTCCCGAATCGTGACAAATTGCCCGTCTTTCGTTTTCTTGACCTGAGCGTTTGCCAAGTCTGAAACATTGATTCCGAGTTCATCGATAATGATGCACATAGCGGCTACAGCAAAATCTTCGGTTATGCCTAAATAAGACTTAACTTCCATCGAAGACCAGGAGTATATATGGTGTGCGCCGGGAAAAGACTTGCGGGTAAATAATCCATCTTGTTCTTGGGCTAGGTACGCAACGGAGTTAATGAAGCCGTTTGGGTGTGATGGAGAGAAAAAGCTTATGTGTTGGCCTGATCCAAATGCTCGCAGGTTGGGATCCAGGTTGTCCGTTGTGAGTCGAATGGCAGCCAAATCGCTTCTACAAATCATGTCTGGAGCTTTCAAAAACCTAGCATAACCCTCTGCTACCATGCGTTTGCATTTGGAGAGGATAATGGTTCTATGTGTTTCGATTTGTTGAGCAATCTCATTCAGAGCCACTTCCATGGATGGTGCTTTTACGGCATCTTCCAAGGTCAGATAACCTAGAATGTTGCATTCTTTTTCTGAGAACACATCTGATGAATCAGGGTTCGGTAAGATCAGCGCATTGCTAGGCAGCTTTTTAGCTTTTTGAAGCCTGTTCAAGTAATGACGAACAGTTGAGTAGTCAGAAATAACGGTTACTTCTTTGACTGGCTTGCCGGTAGTTTCTGATACTGCATTGCGCCTATCAGAGAGAAATATACGGCATGCATTAGTTATTACTACGGGATTCTGATGCCACTCTGGGTCGAGCTGATGAGCGATGAGGAAGAAATCGCGGATGAAGGGTGCCCGCCTCTTCGGGGGATGCTTTTCCACCCAGGCAAGGATGTCTTTTGGGCAGCAGGTTCTGATACCATCGATGAAATTTTCTGGCTTCCTGCTCATCGCTTTCCTACCTGAAATGGGTTCAGATAGGAAGTGTAGATTGGGATTGGGCTTCCGCAAGGGTGAAAAGCATGAACAGTATGGCTTTGCAGCGCATTGGTTTCGTAGGCACCAGCCTATATGAACCCCTGCCCGTACTGCTTCCCGTGCAGGCTCGCCTGATGTCCCAGGCGCTGCGCAAGATCACCGGTAACATCAAGAACGCCAACTGCCTGGTCATCTTCATCAACCAGATCCGTATGAAGATCGGCGTGATGTTCGGCAGCCCGGAAACCACCACCGGTGGTAACGCCCTGAAGTTCTACGCCTCGGTGCGTCTGGACATCCGCCGTACCGGTGCGGTCAAGGAAGGCGACGAGGTGGTCGGTAGCGAAACCCGCGTCAAGATCGTCAAGAACAAGGTTTCGCCGCCGTTCCGTCAGGCCGAGTTCCAGATTCTGTACGGCAAAGGTATTTACCGTAATGGCGAGATCATTGACCTGGGTGTGTCCCAAGGCCTGATTGAGAAGTCGGGTGCCTGGTACGCCTACCAGGGCAACAAGATCGGTCAGGGCAAAGCCAACGCTGCCAAATACCTGGCGGAGAACCCGGCTATTGGTACCGAGATCGAGAAGCAGATTCGTGAGAAGCTGCTGAAAGCAGGTGCTGCCGCTGAAGCCAACAAAGCTGCCGCCGTTGATGCCAGTGCCGACGATGTGGCTGACGCCGAAGCCGGTTATTGATTGCGCGGTAGATAGCCAATATGTCCGCCGTACTCGACACCCCCGTCGCCATTCGGCGGACAGCCATGGACCTGCTTGCGCGACGTGAGCACGGTCGCGTCGAGCTGACGCGCAAGTTGCGTCAGCGCGGCGCTTCGGATGAGCTGATCGAGCCTGAGCTCGACCGGCTCGCCGAAGAAGGGCTGCTTTGCGAAGCCCGCTACCTCGAAAGCTTCATCAGGTACCGTTCCAGCGCTGGCTATGGCCCTTCGCGTATTCGTGAGGAGCTGGGCCAGCGTGGCCTGGCGCGTGCTGATATCGAGCAGGCATTGCGCGAGAGCGAGGTGGACTGGCGCGAGCGCATGCGTGATGTGTGGCAGCGCAAGTTTGCCGGGCAGCACCCGCAGGATCCGCGCAGCCGTGCCCAGCAAACCCGTTTTCTGGCTTACCGGGGTTTCCCCATGGACATGATCGGCCGCCTGCTCAGTGGACGTGATCTCGACGATTACTGACCACCAGATCTGCAGTTGTAGGCGGTCTCGCATGGTTTAAGGTCTGACTTGAAATCAGAAAGCTGACGCAATCCATGTGTGAGCGGGCTCGCCCGCTCACACAGGTACAGTGCAGCAGGCGAATCTCAAGCGGCATCAGCTCACCTTCAACGCCTCCCTGGCCCGCTGCGTGGTATGCATTGGCTGAGGCTTGGCCCAGTTTTCCGGCAAGTTGATGAAATCCACCAGCTCGCGCAGCCGGCCCTGGTCGCGGCCATTGAAGGCGAATGACAGCCGGGTCAAATGGTTGAAGTTGCCCACTTCATGTTCGGCACTGCTATCCGCTTGCTGGTGATACTTGCCACTCAGGCGCAAGTCGGCAAAGCCTTCCTGAATATCAAACAGCGCTGCTTCGCTGAGCGGGTGGTGCATGCGGATCACGAACTGGTTCTTCAGCCAGCGGCTGGAGTGGTAGTTGCTGTAGAACTGGTTGATTTCCTCCACGGCCTCATCGGCACTGTGCACCAGGCGCACCAGCTTCAGGTCGCTGGGCAGGATGTAGCGGTTTTCTTCCAGCTGGCGGCTGATGAAGTCCAGGCAGTCGCGCCAGAAGCTGCCGCCGGGCGAGTCCAGCAGCACCACCGGCACCAAGGGGCTCTTGCCGGTCTGGATCAGCGTCAGCACTTCGAGTGCTTCATCCAGGGTGCCGAAGCCGCCCGGGCACAGCACCAGGCCATCGGCCTCCTTGACGAAGAACAGCTTACGGATAAAGAAGAAATGGAAGGGCAGCAGCTTGTCGGTGCCGCCCACGGTGGGGTTGGCGTGTTGCTCGAAGGGCAGGGTGATGTTGAAACCCAGGCTGTGGTCGCTGCCAGCGCCTTCGTGGGCGGCAGCCATGATGCCGCCGCCGGCACCGGTGATGACCATCAGGTCGGAGCGCGCCAGGGTAGCGCCCAACTCGCGGGCCAGGGCGTACATCGGGTGCTCCAGCGGGGTGCGTGCCGAGCCGAACACGGTCACCTTACGCCGGCCCTTGTAGCGCTGCAGGGTGCGGAACGATTGGTCCAGTTCGCGCAGCGCCTGCAGGGTGATCTTGGCGCTCCAGCGGTCGCTGTCGTCATGGGCCATGCGCAGGATGGTCAGCATCATGTCGCGGTACAGCGGCAGGTTGGGGCTGTCGGGGGCTACCAGTTGAAGTTGTGCGTCGATGTTGCTCAGGTCGATATGGTTGTCACGGAAGTGGCTGAACAGCAGTTCATTCGCTTGGTAAGGCATGCAACGTCTCCTTCTGCACCAATACCTCTGACCTCAATCTAGACCCTTGCGCAGGATCGTGCCGGGCTGTTTGGCGCAGCCGCCCGTCGGTATGTGGCCACCGGCAGCAGGGGTTTGGTTAACTGGTAAAGCGAAACGTATCGATGCAGGAGGTGGCGGTATGCATCGCTTGATCATCGAGATTGACCGGCAGCTCTACCAGCAGCTGGAGAGTGCGGCTCAGGTGCATCACTTGAGCCTTGAGGACGAGTGCTGCCGCAGGTTGGCGGGGCTGGAGTGCCAGTCGCGCTACTTGCAGGCGTTATTGGCCGAGATGCGCGCCGATGCGGCCGATGGGCGCTGGCGCGCCCGCGACGACGAGAAGGTATAGCTTGAACAGCTGCTGTTACTTCTTCGTGTTGCCGGCCATGCAGCTGGCACTGTCGAATGCCTGGTCCATGATCGGCTGGTTGGTCTTGTACACCGTGAAGCGATAGACCATGACCGCGCCCTTGGACATCAGGTTGCGAAAGCCGCTGTTGCGGCACACGCTTTCGCCCAGCTGGCTGCGTACCTGTGCGGGATTGGCCTGCATGCGCTCGGCGTGGCTCTGGCGTACGCTCAGGTGGTTGACCAGTGCCTTGCCTTCCACGGTGTAGCCTTGGTCGAGGATGTCCTCGTTGATCGCGCGCGGGGTACCGACGCTGCTTTCTTTGGCAACCTTCTGCAATGTCCTGTTGAGGTCGTAATCCTGCTTGGAGGCTGCCTGGGCTGCCAGGGGCAGAGCGAGTAGCAGGCTCAGGGCGGGGACGATAAGGCGCAGCATGAATCTCTCCTGGTTCGATGACTGGCGCTTTGACATGCGCCGGTCGACGGCGTTCCGTGAAAGTCGCGCGAGCGCGAGGTTCGGGCACGGTAAGCGTCGATTATAAGGGGCACCTCGCCAGCTGCACAGTAAATGGCCCCTGTTCTGCTAAACTGGGCGCCTTGTTTTTTCCGAGTCATCCTTGTGCCCATTTCCTACCTTCCCAGAGGCCTGCCGGCATGAGCCACGCGGTGGCGCGGCTGCGCGCCGAACGCCTGGCCCGCAGCAACAAGCCTTTCATCGCCCGTGGCTCGCGTGCCGAGCGCTGCGCGGATTGCCGGGTCATCGCCACCCATTGCCTGTGTGCCTGGAAGCCTCGGGTGCAGGCCGAGTCTGGTGTGTGCCTGCTGATGCATGACACCGAACCGTTGAAGCCCACCAACACCGGCTGGCTTATTGCCGACCTGATCGAAGACACCTGGGCCTTCGGCTGGCAGCGCACCTCGGTCGACGAGCGCTTGCTGGCCCTGCTGGACGACCCGCGCTGGCAGCCCTATATCGTCTTCCCCGGTGAGTTCGTGGCCGAGCAGCGGGTAGTCAGCGAGGTGGTGCGCGAGCCGGGCAAGCGCCCGCTGTTCATCCTGCTGGATGCCACCTGGACCGAAGCCCGCAAGATGTTCCGCAAAAGCCCGTACCTGGACCGCTTTCCGGTGTTGAGCCTGCAGGCCGAGCAGATGTCGCGCTATCGCCTGCGGCGCTCCAAGCGCGACGATCACTTCTGCACGGCAGAGGTTGCAGCCATGTGCCTGGACTTGGGCGGCGACAGCCAGGCCTCGCAGGCGCTGGATGCCTACCTGGATGTGTTCAGCCTGCATTACCTGAGCGGCAAGCGGCGCCTGCCGCTGGATGATCAGGACGACACCCATCAGCGTTTGCATACCTTCCTATAGTCCAAGGGGCACAACCCCTGCTTTGGTTCATAATGACGGGGCTGGCAGCCAGGGTGGGCGAGACGGCAGGGCGAATGGCTTGACCACCCTTGACCGTGCTCGGCATCCTTGGCGCCGATTCCCCGCCGGGCGCTTCTCTTCCCCGAGCGTCTGGCATAGAACAGGATCCTTAGATCGATGGCCACTTACGAAATCCTGATTGCCGATGACCACCCGTTGTTTCGTGGCGCCCTGCGCCAGGCCGTTACCCTCGGCCTGGGCCCGGACGTGCGCCTGGTCGAAGTCGCGAGCATTGCCGAACTGGAAACCCGCCTGAGCGAAAAAGCCGACTGGGACCTGGTGCTGCTGGACTTGAACATGCCGGGTGCTTATGGTTTTTCCGGGCTGGTACTGCTGCGCGGGCAATACCCGCAGATCCCTGTGGTGATGGTGTCGGCACAGGAGGAGGCCGCGGTGGTGGTCAAGTCCCGCGAGTTTGGCGCCAGTGGCTTCATTCCCAAGTCCAGCACCCTCGAAGTGATCCAGGATGCCGTGCGCAAGGTGCTCGATGGCGAGGTCTGGTGGCCGCCGCAGGCGTTCGAAAAGGTCGATGTCTCGGCCGAGGCCAAGGCCGCAAGCGAGGGGCTGGCCAGCCTCACGCCGCAGCAGTTCCGCGTGCTGACCATGGTCTGTGAAGGCCTGCTGAACAAGCAGATCGCGTATGAACTGAGTGTCTCCGAGGCCACGATCAAGGCCCACGTGACCGCAATATTCCGCAAGCTGGGCGTGCGTACCCGCACCCAGGCCGCGCTGCTGCTGCAACAACTTGAATCGGTTGCCAGCAACTGACTGCGCGTGGCTTCACGCTTTTTTGACCCGAGCCGGTCTAGTCTGCTGGCCTTTCTGTTGTGAAGTGACTCACATGACATCGCCATTCAAGGGCCAGACCGGCCTGAAACGTATCTTCAACGCCGCCGGCTACTCGCTGGATGGCCTGCGTGCCGCCTTCAAGGGTGAGGCCGCATTCCGCCAGCTGGTGCTGCTTAACGTGCTGCTGATCCCGATTGCCTTCTGGCTGCCGGTCAGCCGTGCCGAGCGGGCGATCATGATTGCGGTGTGCCTGTTGGGGCTGATCGTCGAGCTGTTCAACTCGGCGGTGGAGGCGGCCATCGACCGTATCTCGCTGGAGCGCCACCCGCTGTCGAAAAACGCCAAGGACATGGGCAGCGCCGCGCAACTGGTGGCACTGACCATGGTGGCGTTGGTGTGGGGTGTGATCCTGCTTTAAGCGATCGGCGGCAGCACGATTTCATCACTGCGGGTATAGCCCGCGGTGAAGTTGCGGCACAGTTCCAGAAACTCGCGCATGGCCGAGGTCTGGTACTTCTGTTTGTGCCAGATGAAATAGAACTGGCGCATCAGGTCCAGTTCCGGGGTTTCCACCGGTACCAGGCTTCCCCGGCGGAAGGCGTCCCGCAGGGCCAGGCGCGAAATGCAGCCAATCCCCAGGCCCGACTCCACCGCGCGTTTGATTGCTTCAGTGTGTTCCAGCTCCAGGCGGATGTTGAGGTTGGCGCGGTGGTGGCGCATGGCCTGGTCGAAGGTCAGGCGCGTGCCTGAGCCTTGCTCGCGTAATATCCACGCCTCTTGCGACAGGCTTTCGATATCAGCCCGGCCCGGCTTGGCCAGTGGATGCTGCGGCGCGCAGAACACCACCAGTTCGTCCTCGACCCACGGCTGCACTTCCAGGTCGGGGTGGTTGCAGTCACCTTCGATTAGACCCAGATCAATTTCGTAGTGCGCGACCTGTTGCACGATATGCACTGTGTTCTGTACATGCAGCTTGACCTGGCTTTCCGGGTGGGTCTGCATGAAGCTGCCGATCAGCAGGGTGGCCAGGTAGTTGCCGATGGTCAATGTGGCGCCGACCGCCAGCGAACCGAAACCGGACTTGCCGTTAAGCAGGTCTTCGATTTCCTTGGCCTGGTCGAGCAGGGCCACCGCCTGTGGCAACAGTTGATGGCCCAGGGCGTTGAGCGCCAGGCGCTTGCCGGCACGGTCGAACAGCTGGCAGCTCGATTGCCGCTCCAGTTCGGTGATGGAAGTGCTGGCGGCCGATTGCGACAACGCCAGCAGGCTAGCGGCCCGGGAGACGCTTTGGTGCTGTGCGACGGCGACGAAGACTTGCAGTTGACGGAGTGTGAATCGCATATCGATATAACCGATAACACATATCTTGATAATCCAGTTAACAGATATTGTCGCTGCCCCTAAACTATCGCGCAACTGCGCGTTTTGCGCGCCGCGTTTTTCTTCAGGAGCCCCATCGATGAGCAACATGAACCACGAACGTGTCCTCAGTGTGCACCACTGGAACGACACCCTGTTCAGCTTCAAGTGCACCCGCGACCCGGGGCTGCGCTTCGAGAACGGTCAGTTCGTGATGATCGGCTTGCAGCAGGAAAGCGGCCGTCCGCTCATGCGTGCCTATTCCATCGCCTCGCCGAACTGGGAAGAGCACCTGGAGTTCTTCAGCATCAAGGTGCCTGACGGCCCGCTGACCTCGCAGCTGCAGCACCTGAAGGAAGGCGATGAGATCATCATCAGCAAGAAGCCTACCGGTACCTTGGTGCTCGACGACCTGAACCCGGGCAAGCACCTGTACCTGCTGAGCACCGGCACTGGCCTGGCGCCGTTCATGAGCGTCATCCAGGACCCGGAAACCTACGAGCGCTTCGAAAAAGTGATCCTGGTACACGGCGTGCGTTACGTGAACGAAGTGGCTTATCGCGAGTTCATCACCGAGCACCTGCCGCAGAACGAGTTCTTCGGTGAGTCGGTCCGCGACAAGCTGATCTACTACCCGACCGTGACCCGCGAGCCTTTCGAAAACCAGGGTCGCCTGACCGACCTGATGCGCAGCGGCAAGCTGTTCAGCGACATCGGCCTGCCACCGATCAACCCGCAGGACGACCGTGCGATGATCTGCGGCAGCCCGAGCATGCTCGACGAGACCAGCGAAGTGCTGGACAGCTTCGGCCTGAAAGTCTCCGCCCGCATGCGCGAGCCGGGTGACTACCTGATCGAGCGTGCCTTCGTCGAGAAGTAAGACGCAGGCTGGTACTAGAAGGCGACCCCGGGTCGCCTTTCTTATGCCGGTGATTTTTGCATTGCTTGTGCCGGCCTTTTCGCGGGCTTGCCGGCGATGAGGCCGGCCCCTATTCGACGCGAGTTTCGCCGCTGTACACCAGAATCTCCCGGCAGCGTTTGCACAGGTACCGCCGCCCCTGGCGCACCAGCTTGTGCCGCTGTGCGGTAAACGGGAAATCACCCTGCGGGCAAGGGCAGCGGTAGATGTAGCGGGTTACCACGCGCCGTTGCACTTCATAGTTGTGGCAACGGTTGGGTGGCAGCTCATACACCCCGCGCATGATCAATTGCCACTCTTCGCCATGAGCCTGGATACGGTCGCCAAACAACTGGTGGGCCACCAGGTGCGCCACTTCGTGGGCAACGGTCTGGCGCAGGAAGTCTTCCTGATTTTCCCGGTAAAGCTGCAGGTTGAAGCGCAGCAGGTTCTCGTGCAGGTGGGCGACGCCGGCTTTTTGCCCGCGCAGCTTGAAGCTGACTTCCGGGCGCGGGAACGGGCGTTTGAAAAAGGTTTCGGCTTGCTGGTAACAGGTTTCGACGCGTTGTTTGAGCAGCTCGGGCATGGTGGGGCGGTTCTCCTGACCGGGCATTATGCCGCAAGCATCGGCGGCCTGCCGTGCCACCGGTCTGCGCACAGCCAGAGGCCGCCTTGCGGCGGCCCCTGGTTGATGCCCCAGTGTTGGTTGAGTCTGTTCTAGTTGGTGTAGACGGGCCCCACGCCCAGTCCCCAGATAATTACCGTGGCAGCCATGATCGCCACCAGTACCACAAGGCCCACTGCCAGCACCGAGCTGGAGAACAGGAAGCCTTCGTCGGACGGTATGTTCATGAACGTCGGCAAGCCGACATACAGCAGGTACACCGTGTAGCAGATAGCAGCAGTGCCGATCAGCATGCCCAGCCAAAGGTGCGGGTACAGCGCCGCCAAGCCGCCGATGAACAACGGTGTGGCGGTGTAGGTGGCAAAGGCGATGCACTGCGCCATGGACGGATTGGCATCGTAGGTGCGGGCCATCCAGTGGATGAACGCGCCCATTACCGCCACCCCGCCGAGCATGGCCAGGTACGACATGATGCTCATCCAGATGGCGCTTTCCATGGTGAGCATCACGGCTGGCCGATCACCGATTACCCAGCCCACCTGGGTAGTGCCGATGAATGCGGAAACGGCAGGGATCGCCGCCAGGATCAAGGTGTGCGTCAGGTACATGTGGCTGATGGTTTCTTCTTCGCCACGAATTTCCCGCCATTCCTGATCGGGATGGGTAAACAGCCCCACAACGTGATGAATCATGCCGATCACTCCTCTCAATGTTGCCAAACGCCCCCCAGATGGAGCGCAAGCGGCCCGAGGCCCGAACACCGATGCAAGCGGTAATGTGGCCTTAAGTCGCAGTATAGGAAGCGGTTACCGGCACGAACCGCGCTTTTTAGAGCAAATTGCGCTGTCAGGGGGGCTGTTGATTACATCGAAGTCTTTATCGGAATGCCTACAGCGATGCTGCGTTTGTGCGTAAAATAGTCGGCTTTTGTCACACCTCGCGGATCCAAGCGCTATGGGCACCCTCTCGGTCAACCAGAACAAACTGCAAAAACGCCTGCGTCGTCTCGCCGGCGAAGCCATCACCGACTTCAACATGATCGAGGATGGCGACAAGGTCATGGTCTGCCTGTCTGGCGGCAAGGACAGCTACACCATGCTCGACGTTCTGTTGCACCTGCAGAAGGTGGCACCGATCAAGTTCGAGATCGTCGCGGTGAACATGGACCAGAAGCAGCCAGGCTTCCCTGAGCACGTGCTGCCGGCCTACCTCAAAGAGCTGGGCGTCGAGTACCACATCGTCGAGAAAGACACCTACTCGGTGGTCAAGGAGCTGGTACCCGAGGGCAAGACCACGTGTTCCCTGTGCTCGCGCCTGCGCCGTGGCACCCTGTACACCTTCGCCGACGAAATCGGCGCGACCAAGATGGCGCTGGGGCACCACCGCGACGATATCGTCGAAACCTTCTTCCTCAACATGTTCTTCAACGGTGCGCTCAAGGGCATGCCGCCGAAGCTGCGGGCCGACGACGGCCGCAATGTGGTGATCCGCCCGCTGGCCTACTGCAGCGAGAAGGACATCCAGGCCTACTCGGACATGAAGGAGTTCCCGATCATCCCGTGCAACCTGTGTGGCTCGCAGGAAAACCTGCAGCGCCAGGTGGTCAAGGACATGCTGGTGGAGTGGGAGCGCAAGCACCCGGGCCGTACCGAGAGCATCTTCCGTGCCCTTCAGAACGTGGCGCCGTCGCAACTGGCCGACCGCAACCTGTTCGACTTCATCGGCCTGAAGATCGACGAAAACGCCACGCCGCGTTTCCTCGACGTGCTGAACATCTGAGCCCATGCGCGATTACCAGTGGCTGCATGAGTACTGCCTGAACCGCTTTGGCTCGGCCCAGGCGCTGGAGGCCTTCCTGCCGCAACCGCGCACAGCTGTGCAACTGCGCGGTATCAGCGACGACCGCTACCTGTCGACCCTGGCCCTGCGCGTGTTCCGTGCGGGGCTCAAGCACAGCTTGGTGGATGCCAAGTGGCCAGCATTCGAGCAGGTGTTTTTCGGCTTCGACCCGGAGAAGGTCGTGCTGATGGGCGCCGAGCACCTGGAGCGGCTGATGCAGGACGAGCGCATCATCCGCCACCTGGGCAAGCTCAGGAGCGTACCGCGCAATGCGCAGATGATCCTCGACGTGACGAAGGAGAAGGGCAGCTTTGGCGCTTTCATCGCCGACTGGCCGGTGACCGACATTGTCGGCTTGTGGAAGTACCTGGCCAAGCACGGTAACCAGCTGGGCGGGCTGTCGGCGCCGCGCTTTTTGCGCATGGTTGGCAAGGATACCTTCATCCCTACCGATGACATGGCGGCGGCGTTGATTGCACAGAAGGTGATCGACAAGCAGCCGACCAGTCAACGCGACCTGGCCTTTGTGCAACAGGCGTTCAACCAGTGGCATGAAGAAAGTGGGCGGCCGCTGTGCCAGTTGTCGGTGATGCTGGCACATACCGTCAACCATTGAGATCGTCGGGGCTGCAGGGCAGCCCCCGAATTCAACTTCCTTCGCCCGCCATGCGTCGCTCATGCTGGAACTTCCAGCGCACATACAGCAGCCCGGCAATGAACAACCCCAGGCTCGCCAGCACTTCAACCCAGCCAAACACCGCCCGCGCCGGGTCGAACGCCGCCAGCACGCCCTTGATGAAATAGATATTCACCACGAAACAGGCCCAGGCATGTGCCCGAGCGCTGCCTGTCAGCATGCCCGGTAACAACAGCAGCAGTGGCACCAGCTCGATTGCCAGAATCACCCCGACTCGCGCCCCATGCAGGTTGGCGAACCACAGGTTGTTCACCAGCAGCAGGCCGATCAGGCCGAAGAAAAACGCCAGGCTCAACGCCCGTGTCAGGCGCAGGCGCGGTGCCAGCCATTCCAGCGGCGGCAACACCTTGGGCTTTTTAGCCACGCGCGGCCTCCAGGGCCTTGGCCGTGGTCGCCAGGCGTTGGCCCAGGGCGCGGCAGAGGGCAATTTCGTGCTGATCAAGCTCACGCTTGCCATCGGCCCCCGCATGGTGGCTGGCGCCGTAAGGGGTGCCGCCGCCGCGGGTTTCCAGCAAGGCCGACTCACTGTACGGCAGGCCCATCACCAGCATGCCGTGGTGCATCAACGGCAACATCATCGACAGCAGGGTGGTTTCCTGGCCACCGTGCAAACTGGCGGTAGAGGTGAACACGCCCGCCGGCTTGCCGACCAGTTCACCGCCCAGCCACAGGCTGCTGGTGCCATCCAGGAAGTACTTCAGCGGCGCTGCCATGTTGCCAAAGCGGGTCGGGCTGCCCAGTACCAGGCCCGCGCAGTGGCGAAGGTCGTCCAGGGTGGCGTACAGCGCACCACTGGCCGGAATGTCCGGTGCCACCGCTTCACATTCGGTAGAGATAGCAGGCACTGTGCGCAGGCGCGCCTCCATGCCGGCCAGTTCGATGCCGCGGGCGATGTGACGGGCCATTTCGCTGGTCGAGCCATGGCGGCTGTAGTAAAGCACCAGGATGTAGGGCGCGCTCACGGCAGGATCTCCAGCACTTTTTCCGGCGGGCGGCCGACCACGGCCTTGTCACCAGCGACCAGAATCGGCCGTTCGATCAGTTTAGGGTGCTGGGCCATGGCATCAATCAATTGTGCGTCGGTCAGCGCCGGGTCGGCGAGGTTCAGCGTTTTGTATTCGTCCTCGCCGGTACGCAACAGCTCGCGCGGGGCGATGCCCAGCTTGGCGAGCAGGGCCTTGAGCGTGGCGGCGTCGGGCGGGGTTTCCAGATAACGCACGATGGTCGGGGCGAGGCCACGGGCTTCGAGCAGTTCCAGCGCGCCGCGGGATTTCGAGCAGCGCGGGTTATGATAGAGCGTCAGGTCAGTCATGTCGGGTCGCATCCAGCTGGGTGTGGCGGCTATTCTAACCGCAGCGACTGACTCATTTGCTTTAAAACTCGAGAAGGATTGACCCATGGCAAGGCGTCTGGCAGCAGTACTGGCCATCACCGCGAGCCTGTTGCTCGGTGGTTGCGGTGCCGATTATGGCGTGGACCAGCACGGTAATACGGTTAAGGCCGAACAGATCGAAGGGCACTGGCTGGTGCTCAACTATTGGGCCGAATGGTGCGGGCCGTGCCGTACCGAAATCCCGGAGCTGAACACGGCGGCCAAGCAGTGGGCGGCCGATGGCATCAAGGTGGTGGGGGTGAACTTCGATGGCTTGCAGGGGCAGGACCTGAAACAGGCCTCTGAAACCCTGGGCATCGGTTTTACCGTGCTGGCCCAGGACCCGGCCGAGCGCTATGACTTGCCGCGTAGCGAGGCGCTGCCGGTGACCTACATCATCGATGACAAGGGCAAGGTGCGCGAACAGCTGCTGGGCGAGCAGACCCTGGAAGGGCTGCAGGCCAAGATCAAGGCCCTGAAAGGCGCCTGATGCAGTTGGGGCCGCTTTAGCGGCCCATCGCGGCACAAGGCCGCTCCTACAGGGGGTTGCGCGTTCTTGTAGGAGCGGCCTTGTGCCGCGATGGGCTGCAAAGCAGCCCCCATGATGTCAGCCTTCCTCAGGCCAGAACCGCAGTGGCTTGCCCTCGGCCGGCCAGAAGCGCATCTGCTCCACCGGCGACACATCCCAGCGCTCTACCGTTTCCAGCGCCTGCAAAAAGCGCTTTTCCTGCTCCATCAACGCCGGCGCGCACAGCTTGCGGGTCTTGCCGACCTTGCCGAAGCTCAGGCGCTCGCCCTCCAGCGTATACGGCGCAAACCAGTGGTTGCAGCCGCCATTGCCGTAGGCGCGGCCGTCGCTGGCCAGGGTCAGGGTCAGGTGGCTGTAGTCGATCAGCGGGCGTTCGCCAATCCACTCCAGCACGTAGCTGCGCTCCTGTTGCAGCTTTGAAGGTTGTGCGGCGCAGCCGAGCAGGCCGGTGGCAATCAGCACGCCGGTCAGCAGATTCTTCACTCGGCGCTCTCCTGGCAACGCGGGCACAGGTGTTTTTCGCCACGGCTGGCCCAACCCAGTTCGGCAATGCGTGCGCTGGCGGCGGGCTGACGGGCTTTCTTGCCCAGCTTGGCGTCCACGGCAAATTCAAAATCCAGCACGGCGTCGCAGCTGTCGCACTCGACCTGCCAGGTGAGAATTTCCAGTTCGTTGAACACCGGTCCGCTGGCCACGGCGACCCACTGGCCGCGCGGATTGATCAAGTGGCGCACGCTGTCCACGGTCAAGCGCATGGACAAATCCTTGCTGCCCTTGAGGGTCACCAGCAGGGTGTCGCCTTTATGCATCGAACCACCGTTGCCGGTGACCTGATAGCGGCCCGGCACCAGTGCACGGCACTCGATCAGGGTGTGTTGCGGGTTGAAAAGGGTGTAGCGGAAATCGTGCTCGACCATGGGTCCTCCAGAAATGCCGCGTATCCTAGCACTAACCCATTACCAGATTCTGTGGATTGCCTGCCGCCCAGCGGTTGATGTTGTCGAGCGTGGTCGCGGCAATGGCGTCCAGCGCCTCGCGGGTAAGGAAGGCCTGGTGGGCAGTGATGATCACGTTGGGGAAAGTCAGCAGGCGGGCCAGCACATCGTCTTGCAGCGGCAGGTCGGAGCGGTCCTCGAAGAACAGCTGGGCTTCTTCTTCGTAGACGTCCAGGCCCAGGTAGCCAAGCTGGCCGCTTTTCAGCGCCTCGATCAGTGCCGGGGTGTCGACCAGTGCGCCACGGCCCGTATTGATCAGCATGGCGCCGGGCTGCAGCTGGGCCAGGCTTTGTGCATTGATCAGGTGCCGGGTGTGCTCGGTCAGCGGGCAGTGCAGGCTGATGATACGGGCTTCGCGCAACAATTCGGGCAAGGTCAGGTAGCGCGCGCCGAGGGCCAGCAGCTCCGGGTTGGGGTAAGGGTCGTAGGCCAGCAGTTGGCAGCCGAAGCCGGCCATGATGCGGGCGAAGGCAACGCCGATCTGGCCGGTGCCGACCACGCCGACGGTTTTGCCATGCAGGTCGAAACCGGTCAGCCCGTGCAGGGTGAAGTCGCCTTCGCGGGTGCGGTTGTAGGCCCGGTGCAGGCGCCGGTTGAGGGCCAGGATCAGTGCCACGGCGTGTTCGGCCACGGCGTGGGGCGAGTAGGCCGGCACGCGTACCACGGCAAGGCCCAGGCGCTTGGCAGCGGCCAGGTCGACGTGGTTGTAGCCGGCCGAACGCAGTGCGATCAGGCGTGTGCCGCCTTCGGCCAGGCGCTGGAGCACCGGGGCGTCGAGTTCGTCATTGATGAAGGCGCAAACAACTTCATGGCCACTGGCCAGGGCGGCGGTGTCGAGGGTCAGGCGAGCGGGCTGGAAATGCAGCTCCAGCGCGCTGCCGCGGGCGGCCTGGGTAAAGCTTTCCTGGTCGTAATGCTGGCTGCTGAACAACAGGGTGCGCATGGTGAGGCTCCTCCTACAAATGCTGTGTAGGCCACAGCAGCGGCCATGCACTTAGTCTGGCCTGCGCCGCCAGCCGGCTGATTGCGCCGTCCAGCTCATCCAGCGCTTGCTGCGCCTGTGGGTGTTCCTGCTTGAGCAAGGTCTCGCTGCGCTGGCACGCGGCGCGCAGCTGCGGCACGCCGCAATAGCGCGAGGCACCGTTCAGGCGGTGTACCTGTTCTATCAGGCGGTCGCGGTCGTCCGCCTCGCGAGCAGCGCGTATGGCATCGCGGTCCGCGTCCAGCGACGAAAGCAGCATGCTCAGCATGTCGGCCGCCAGGTCCGCCTTGCCCGCCGCCAGGCGCAGGCCTTCTTCGGGGTCGAGCACCTTCAGGTCATCACTGCTGGTCGCTTGCTCGGCCTGCGCCTGTTGCGGCACGCCCAGGCTCAGGCCGGTCCACTTCATCACCACCTGGGCCAGTTGCCGCTCGCTGATCGGCTTGGTCAGGTAGTCGTCCATGCCGGCGTGCAGCAAGGCGCGTTTTTCGTTGGCCATGGCATGGGCGGTAAGGGCGACTATCGGCAATGGGTTGCCACTTTGGGTGTTTTCCCAGAGGCGGATCTGCTCGGTGCAGACACGGCCGTCCATGCCGGGCATCTGCACGTCCATCAGCACCAGGTCGAACGGTTCAGCCTGCACGGCCTGTACCGCTGCATAGCCGTTGTCGACGGCCAGCACCTCGGCGCCCAGGTCTTCGAGCAGGGTCTGCACCAGCAGCAGGTTGGCGGCATTGTCGTCGACGCAGAGGACCTTCGGCTGGCGCTGGCCGTTGAGGCTCTGTGCCTCGCTCTGCGGGCGGCGCGGTTGCACCAGTTCCATCAGCAGGCGGCGCAGTTTGCGGGTGCAGGTGGGCTTTGATAGCAACTGGCCATGGCCGTTGGGCAGGTACGGGTGGTACAGCGCCTGCTCGGTGGTCGGGCACAACACCACGCACTGGCAGTGGTAACGTTCAAGCTGCTGGTGGTAGTGGCCCAGTTGCTCGGGCGAAAGGTTGCCCAGGTTGGCCCCGAGCACGGCGAACTCGAACGGCAGGCCGGCCTGGCTGGCAGCCTGAACCGCCTGCAGCAACTGGTCGTAGGAAGCAAACAGGCTAACGCTGAGGCCGCAGTCTTCCAGTTGGTGCTCCAGCGCCTGGCGTGCCAGCTCGTGGCCATCGACGATGGCTGCGCGACGGCCCAGCAGCGGCTGCATCGGCTGCTCCTCGAGGTCGTCGTGGGCTTTGGGCAGGTTAAGGCTGATCCAGAACTGCGAGCCCTCGCCCGGGGTGCTGTCGACACCGATTTCGCCGCCCATCTGCTCGATCAGGCGCTTGGAAATCACCAGCCCCAGCCCTGTGCCGCCGGGTTGGCGGGCCAGCGAGTTGTCGGCTTGGCTGAAGGCCTGGAACAGCGTGCGCACCTCCTGCGGCGACAGGCCGATACCGGTGTCCTGCACGCTGATGCGCAGCTGCGCGCTGTCTTCGTGTTCGTCTTCGAGCATGGCGCGCACGACGATGGTGCCTTCGCGGGTGAACTTGATGGCGTTGCTGACCAGGTTGGTGAGGATCTGCTTGAGCCGCAGCGGGTCGCCGATCAGCGAAGCAGGGGTGTCGCGGTAGATCAGGCTAAGCAATTCCAGCTGCTTGGCGTGGGCGGCCGGGGCGAGGATGGTCAGGGTGTCCTGGATCAGGTCGCGCAGGTTGAACGGAATGCTGTCGAGCACCAGCTTGCCGGCCTCGATCTTGGAGAAGTCGAGGATCTCGTTGATGATCCCCAACAGGTTGTCGGCGGACTTCTCGATGGTGTTCAGGTAGTCCAGCTGGCGTGGCGTCAGCTCGCTTTTCTGCAGCAGATGGGTAAAGCCGAGGATGCCGTTGAGCGGGGTGCGGATCTCGTGGCTCATGTTGGCCAGGAATTCCGACTTGATGCGGCTGGCCTCAAGGGCCTCCTTGCGCGCCATGTCCAGCTCGATGTTCTGGATTTCGATGGTTTCCAGGTTCTGGCGCACGTCTTCGGTGGCCTGGTCGATGCTGTGCTGCAGTTCTTCGTGGGCGTTCTGCAGGGTTTCGGCCATGCGGTTGATGCCGCGGGCGAGCTCGTCCAGCTCATGGCTGCCCATGGTCGGCAGGCGTTCTTCGAGGTGGCCGTCCTTGAGCTGGTTGACTGCGTGCTTGATGCGTTCGATGGGGTCGTTGATGGTGCGGCTCATGCGCAGCGCCAGCAGGCCGCTGAGCACCAGGCAGGCGAGGATCAGAAGCAGGCTGGTGAACAGGTTGCGGTAACCGCGCAGCAGGGTGCCGTCGTGCGACAGCTCGATCTCGACCCAGCCCAGCAGGCGCTCGGCTTCGGCCGGCACGGCATCGGTGGCGAGGTCGCGGTGGTGGCCGAATACGGGCATCAAATAGCGGGTGGCGTCATTGCCGCTGCGCTGCAGCAATTGCGTGCCGGTACCGCCGCTGGGAGGCTGGTTGAGCATGCTCGGGCCGGCGTGTGCCAGGCGCGTGCGGTCCGGGGCCAGGAAGGCAACGGCGCGTACGTCGGCCTGTTCCAGGGTTTGCGCGGCAATGCGCTCCAGCTGTGCGGGCGCAAGCCGGGCCATGGCGGGCGCAGCCAATGGCGCCAGTTGCTCGGCGATCATCTTGCCGCGTTGCAACAGCTGGGTGCGCAGGTCGTTCTGTTGCAGCCAGGTGAAGTAACTGCCCAGCACCAGGGCCATCAGGCCGGCAGGCAGCAGGGCCAGTAGCAGAACCCGGCTGCGGATTCCCAAGCGATCGAGCACACTCGCCTCCTGTGATGTGCCTGGAAGCCGTCAAGCGATGACGGCCAAGCCGGGAAGTTACTCCGCCTGCAGCGCTATTGCACCTCTTTAGTCGCTGTTTTGCGTTGTTGCCGAGGCATTGGTCGCAGGGCGGTTGCCTGACCGGTAGTGGATACTCAATAATTGCGCAATTGAGAATGCATGGCAGTTGCCAATGAATCCTGTAGCTATTTACAACTCCAATATCCTCGCCATCGAGGATGACCCGGTCCTGGGTGCCTACCTGCACGAAGAGCTGCAACGTGGCGGCTTCCAGGTCACCTGGTGCCGTAATGGGCTGGAGGGCCTGGAAAGGGCTGGTCGCGAGGTTTTCGATGTGGTGCTCATGGATATTCTGCTGCCCGGGCTGAACGGCCTGGACGCCCTGGCACAGCTGCGCAAGCGCAGCGCTACGCCGGTGATCCTGATGTCGGCGCTGGGGGCCGAGGCCGACCGCATCAGTGGCTTCCAGCGTGGGGCCGACGATTACCTGCCCAAGCCCTTCAGCATGGCCGAGCTGCAGGTGCGCATCGAGGCAATCCTGCGCCGGGTGGCCCTCGAACGCCGTCATCAAGCCCCGCAGGAGCAGGCTGCCTGCGGCGAGCTGCAGTTCGACGAGGGGCTGTGCGATGTACGCCTGAATGGCCGCCTGGCAGGCCTGACCCCCAGCGAGTACCGGCTGTTCGACATCCTCAACCGCAACTTCGATGATGTGCTGAGCAAGCCGTTCCTTTACCAGCAGGTGTTGCAGCGCGGCTATTCGCGGCACGACCGCAGCCTGGACATGCACGTCAGCCAGATCCGCCGCAAGCTCAAGGGGATCGGCTATCACGAGCGGCAGATCCGTACCGTGTGGGGCAAGGGGTACGTACTCAGCACCGGCGAGGCAGAGTGAGCCATGCTTGACCGCCATTCGCTGTTCTGGAAGCTGGCCATCCTGCTGGTGGGCTTTTGCCTGCTGATGATCGGCCTCAGTTACACGTGGGGCCGGCATATGGAAATCCAGAATGCCTTCCTCTCGGAACCGGCGCGGCAGACGCTGCGAGGCTACGCCAGTGAGGCTGAGCAGGCGTGGCGCAGTGGTGGGCGGGAAGGGCTGGACCAGTGGGTGACGGCGATGCACCAGCGCGAACGGGGCTGGGTTGGCGTGCTCGATATCAACCTGCGACCGCTCGACAGCGCTACTCTCGATCCGCAGATCATGCAGCGACTGACGCGTCTGCGCGGTGTCGACTGGCCGATGAGCCGGCGCAGCGTCGACCAGCCGTGGGTACGCATACCGTTCCCGGGGGCACCGGAGGAGGGCATGCTGGTGATCGAACTGCCGCAGCGGTTCAACCCGGACCAGTACCGGTTGCTGTGGCGCATCGTCACCAACGGCATTATCCCTGGCCTGTTCACCTTGCTGTTGTGCGTGGGCCTGTACCGTATGTTGATCGTGCCGCTGAACCAGCTGCGTGAGCAGGCCAATGCCTGGCGCGCTGATCAGCTATCGGCGCGCCTCGACTCGCGCACCATTGCCCGGCATGACGAACTGGGCGAGCTGGCCCGCGCTTTCGACCAGATGGCCGAGCGGCTGCAGGGCACGGTGGCCATGCAGCAGCAGTTGCTGCGCGACCTGTCCCACGAAATGCGCACGCCATTGAGCCGGTTACGGGTGGCCTGCGACGGCGAAACCGACCTGCAGCGCCTGCGCGAGCGCCTGACCCGTGAAGTGGACTGCATGCAGCAGTTGGTGGAGGACACCCTGCAGCTGGCCTGGCAGGACGCCGAGCGTGCGCCGATGAACCTGGAACCCATCGAAGTCCACGCGCTTTGGGAATTGCTGGCCGAAAATGCCAGCTACGAGAGTGGTTGGTCGCCCGCGCGGCTGCGCTGCGAAGTACCGGCCGACTGCTGGGTGCAAGGCAACCTCAACCATCTGGCCCAGGCGCTGGAAAACATCTTGCGCAATGCCATTCGTCACTCGCCGCCTGAGGGTGTGGTGCGCCTGGGTGGGCAGCGCGAAGGCAGTTATTGGTGGCTGTGGCTGGAGGACGAGGGTGGCGGTGTGGCTGAAGAAGACCTGGAGCGGATCTTCGCACCCTTCTCGCGGCTGGACGGTTCTCGGCCGGGGGATGGTGGTTTTGGCCTGGGCTTGAGCATCGCCCGCAGTGCCATCCAGCGCCAGGGCGGCACCTTGTGGGCGCAGAATGGCAAGCATGGGCTGCGGCTGTGGATGCGATTGCCGTTACATGTACCGGCCTCTTCGCGGGCAAACCCCCTCCCACAGGGTTACCACTACTCTTGAGGCCAGTGGCGTACCTGTGGGAGCGGGTTTACCCGCGAAGAGGCCCGCACAGGTCATCGATATAGCTTGTAGCTATATGGACCACAGATTGCGTGATATGGCCGCGAGGGGTTTGCCGGTATGATAGGCGCCCCTGCCGTCCGGATTGTGAAATACACCATGACCTTGCAGTACCCAACCATCGCCGATTGCGTCGGCAATACGCCCCTGGTTCGCCTGCAGCGCATTGCTGGTGAAACCAGCAATACCCTCCTGCTCAAGCTCGAAGGTAACAATCCTGCCGGCTCGGTGAAGGACCGCCCGGCGCTGTCGATGATCACCCGCGCCGAACTGCGGGGCCAGATCAAGCCCGGCGACACCCTGATCGAAGCCACGTCCGGCAACACCGGTATCGCCCTGGCAATGGCGGCGGCGATCAAGGGCTACAAGATGATCCTGATCATGCCCGACAACTCCACCGCCGAGCGCAAGGCCGCCATGACCGCCTATGGCGCCGAGTTGATCCTGGTGACCAAGGAGGAGGGCATGGAAGGCGCCCGCGACCTGGCCGAGAAGCTGCAGGCCGAAGGCCGCGGCCTGGTGCTCGACCAGTTCGCCAACGGCGACAATCCGATTGCCCACTACAACAGCACCGGCCCTGAGATCTGGCAGCAGACCCAGGGCAACATTACCCATTTCGTCAGCTCCATGGGTACCACCGGCACCATCATGGGCTGCTCGCAATACCTCAAGGAGCAGAACCCGGCGGTACAGATCATCGGGCTGCAACCGATGGAAGGCTCGGCCATACCGGGCATTCGCCGCTGGCCCGAGGAATACCTGCCGAAAATCTTCGACGCCACCCGCGTCGACCGCGTGGTCGACATGTCGCAGCAGGAAGCCGAAGACACCACCCGCCGCCTTGCCCGTGAAGAGGGCATTTTTTGCGGCGTGTCCTCAGGTGGTGCGGTTGCGGCCATGCTGCGCCTCTCCCGCGAAGTGGAAAATGCCGTGATGGTCGCCATCATCTGCGACCGCGGCGACCGTTACCTGTCCACCGGCCTGTTTGATCCGAGCTAAATGTCCAAGAAAAAAAGCAACAGTGGCCTGCGCTTCCAGCCGGCCGGCGGCAACCGCACTCCCCAGGTCCCCGTGGGCAAGAAGCAGCGCCTGGACATCGAGCGCCTGGCCGGTGACGGCCGTGGCATCGCCTTCCTCGACGGGCGCACCTGGTTCGTCAGTGGTGCACTGGCCGGTGAGGCCGTGGAGGCGCGGGTGCTCAACGCCCGTGGCAAAGTGGTCGAGGCCCGCCTGGAGCGTCTGCTGCAGGCCAGCCCTGAGCGCCGTGAGGCACCGTGCCGCCATTATGCGCGCTGTGGTGGCTGCAACCTGCAGCATCTGCCGCATGAAGCGCAGCTGGCGCTCAAGCAGCGCACCCTTGCCGAGCAACTGCAGCGGGTGGCCGGCGTGCAACCCGAGGAATGGGCCGCACCTCTGAGCGGGCCGGAATTCGGCTACCGGCGCCGAGCCCGTGTGGCCGTGCGCTGGGACGTCAAGGCGCGTCAGCTGGAGGTGGGCTTCCGTGCCGAAGCCAGCCAGGACATCATTGCCATCGACGATTGCGCAGTGCTGGTACAGCCCTTGCAGTCCATTCTGCGCCACTTGCCGACGGTGCTGCGCTCGTTGAGCAAACCGCAGGCGCTGGGCCACGTGGAACTGTTCAGTGGCACCGCCGAGGCAGTGTTGGTGCGCCACGTTGCGCCGCTGCCGGCAGAAGACCTGGCAAAGTTGCAGGCGTTCTGCGAACAGGCCAATGCCCAGCTGTGGCTGCAAGGTGAAGATGAGCCGGCGCCGGTGGACCCTGCCGCGCAACTGGGCTTTGCCCTGGCGCCGTGGCAGCTTGAGCTGGCCTGGCGCCCAGGTGACTTCGTGCAGGTGAATGCCCAGGTCAACACGGCGATGATCGAGCAGGCCCTGGGCTGGCTCGCGCCGCAACCCGACGAGCGGGTGCTGGACCTGTTCTGCGGCCTGGGCAACTTTGCCCTGCCGCTGGCCCGCAAGGCCCGCGAGGTAGTGGCTGTCGAAGGTGTGCAGGCCATGGTCGATCGGGCTGCGGCCAATGCCCGGAACAACAATGTGCATAACGCACGGTTTTTTCAGGCCGATTTATCGCAGCCTTTGGCAGGCACCGGATGGGCCGCCGAGGGCTTTTCTGCGGTACTCTTGGATCCACCGCGCGACGGTGCGTTCGAGGTGGTGCAAGGCATCGCACGCCTCCAGGCCAAACGGCTGGTTTACGTATCGTGCAACCCGGCCACGCTGGCGCGAGACGCGCAGGTGCTGGTCGGCCAGGGGTACCGGTTAAAAAGGGCCGGGATTCTCGACATGTTTCCTCAAACGGCGCATGTCGAGGCCATGGCGTTATTCGAAGCGGGCTAGCAGACTGGCCCCTTGGTGTGGCTTCCATGGAATGGCAGCCACACGGTGATCGCCAGCGCACCCGTGTGGTGCGCTGTATGGAAAGGTAAAACAAAGATGGTACAGGTGAGAGTGCACCAGCCGGTCAACACCGACGGCAGTATCAATCTCGAAGGATGGTTGGACCATGTGGTAAGCGTCGATTCGGCACTGGATCGCGCAGCGCTCAAAGAAGCCTGCGAGTTTGCCCATGAGATCGAGAAAAAGGGCAACCCGGCCAAGCATTCCTGGGCGGACGGTACGTCCAGCTTCCAGGCGGGCCTGGAAATTGCCGAAATCCTGGCTGACCTCAAGCTGGACCAGGATTCCCTGGTGGCCGCGGTCATCTACCGTTCGGTACGCGAGGGCAAGGTGACCTTGGCCGAGGTCAGCCAGCGGTTCGGTCCGGTGGTGTCCAAGCTGATCGACGGCGTGTTGCGCATGGCCGCCATCAGCGCCAGCCTCAGCCCGCGGCAGTCGCTGGTGCTGGGCTCGCAGGCGCAGGTCGAGAACCTGCGCAAGATGCTCGTGGCCATGGTCGATGATGTGCGTGTGGCACTTATCAAGCTGGCCGAGCGTACCTGCGCGATCCGTGCGGTCAAGGCCGCCGACGACGAGAAACGCCTGCGTGTCGCGCGTGAGGTATTCGACATCTATGCGCCGCTGGCGCACCGCCTGGGTATCGGCCACATCAAGTGGGAGCTGGAAGACCTGTCCTTCCGCTACCTCGAACCTGACCAGTACAAGCAGATCGCCAAACTGCTGCACGAGCGTCGGCTGGACCGCGAACGTTTCATCAGCGACGTGATGAACCAGCTGCAGAACGAGCTGCTGGCCACGGGCGTCAATGCCGACATCAGCGGCCGGGCGAAACATATCTATTCGATCTGGCGCAAGATGCAGCGTAAAGGCCTGGAATTCAGCCAGATCTACGACGTGCGTGCAGTGCGCGTGCTGGTGCCGGAAATTCGCGACTGCTACACCGCGCTGGGTATCGTGCACACGCTGTGGCGGCACATCCCCAAAGAGTTCGACGACTACATCGCCAACCCCAAGGAAAACGGCTACCGCTCGCTGCACACCGCAGTGATCGGCCCCGAGGGCAAGGTGCTGGAGGTGCAGATCCGCACCCACGGCATGCATGAAGAGGCCGAGCTGGGGGTTTGTGCCCACTGGCGCTACAAGGGCACCGACGTCAAGCCCAGCTCCAACCATTACGAAGAGAAGATCTCCTGGCTGCGCCAGGTGCTGGAATGGCACGAAGAGCTGGGCGACATCGGTGGCCTGGTCGAGCAGTTGCGGGTCGACATCGAGCCGGACCGGGTCTACGTGTTCACCCCTGACGGCCACGCCATCGACCTGCCCAAAGGGGCGACCCCGCTGGACTTCGCCTACCGTGTGCACACCGAGATCGGCCACAACTGCCGGGGTGCCAAGATCAACGGCCGTATCGTGCCGCTGAACTACAGCCTGCAGACCGGTGAGCAGGTGGAGATCATCACCAGCAAGCACGGCAACCCCAGCCGTGACTGGTTGAACTCCAACCTGGGCTACGTCACCACCTCGCGGGCGCGGGCCAAGATCGTGCACTGGTTCAAACTGCAGGCGCGTGACCAGAACGTCGCCGCCGGCAAGACCTTGCTCGAGCGCGAGCTCAGCCGCCTGGGCTTGCCGCAGGTGGACTTCGAGCGCCTGGCCGAGAAGACCAACGTCAAGACTGCCGAGGACATGTTCGCCTCGCTCGGCGCGGGCGACCTGCGCCTGGCCCACCTGGTCAACGCCGCCCAGCAGTTGCTGGAGCCCGAGCGCATCGAGCAGATCGAGCTGGTGCCGCGCAAGCCTACCGGGCCGCGTACCGGCAAACGTGGTGACATCCAGATTCAGGGGGTCGGCAACCTGCTGACGCAGATGGCCGGGTGCTGCCAGCCACTGCCGGGCGATGCCATTGTCGGTTACATCACCCAGGGCCGAGGCGTGAGCATCCACCGCCAGGACTGCGCCTCGGTGCTGCAACTGGCGGGCAAGGAGCCGGAGCGCATGATCCAGGTGAGCTGGGGGCCGATCCCGGTGCAGACCTACCCGGTCGACATCGTCATCCGCGCCTACGACCGCCCAGGGCTGCTGCGCGATGTGTCGCAGGTGCTGCTGAACGAGAAGATCAACGTGCTGGCGGTGAACACCCGCTCGAACAAGGAAGACAACACTGCGTTGATGTCGCTGACCATCGAGATTCCGGGCCTGGATGCGCTGGGGCGCCTGCTGGGGCGGATCTCGCAGTTGCCGAACATCATCGAGACGCGGCGTAATAGAACCCCTTGAGACCGGGGCGCCTGCTTCGCGGGTAAACCCGCTCCCACAGGTACGTTACAGGTGCTTGATCCTGTAGCCATCCTGTGGGGGCGGGTAAACCCGCGAAGAAGCCACCGCCGAAGGACCTGCCTAGATGACCTACACCCTCGAAGACCTGCTGCACCTCATGGCCCGTCTGCGCGACCCGCAGTACGGCTGCCCGTGGGACCTGAAGCAGAACTACGCGAGTATCGTTGCCCACACCATCGAGGAAGCCTATGAGGTCGCCGACACCATCGAGCGCGGCGACTTCGAGCACCTGCAGGGTGAGCTGGGCGACTTGCTGTTCCAGGTGGTCTACTACAGCCAGCTGGCCCGGGAAGAGGGGCGTTTCGAGTTCGATGGCGTGGTGGACAGCATTACCCGCAAGCTGATTCGCCGCCATCCGCATGTGTTCCCCACTGGCGAGCTCTATGCACCGCTGGACACCCCCAGCCTGAACGAGGCCCAGGTCAAGTCACGCTGGGAAGAGATCAAGGCGCAGGAACGTGCCGAAAAAAGCACGCCCGAGCAATTGTCGCTGCTCGACGACGTACCGTCGGCCTTGCCGGCCCTGTCACGGGCAGCCAAACTGCAGAAACGTGCGGCCACGGTCGGTTTCGACTGGCCGGAAGCATTGCCGGTGCTGGACAAGGTGCGCGAAGAGCTGGATGAAGTACTGCAGGCCATGGCCGACGGTGATGCCGATGCGCTCGAGGATGAGGTCGGCGACCTGTTGTTTGCCGCCGTCAACCTGGCTCGCCATCTCAAGCAAGACCCTGAAAATGCCCTGCGCCGCGCCAACCGCAAGTTCGAGCGACGTTTCCGTTTTATCGAGCAGGCATTGCGCGACAGTGGCCGCCCCATTGAAGATTGTAACCTTGACGAACTGGACGCCCTTTGGGGGGAAGCCAAACGTCAGGAAAAGAACCTGCCCAGCTGCGGCTGAGCTGTTGCATAAGTGAGTGAACATTCATGAGCCTTTCCCTTCGCGACCAATTGCTCAAAGCCGGTCTGGTCAACCAGAAACAGGTCTCGCAGACCAACAAAGCTGAAAAGAAACAGAAGCGCATGGAGCACAAAGGCCAGGTCGAAGTCGACGACAGCCAACAGCGCATCGCCAAGGAAGCCATGGCCGAAAAGGTCAAGCGCGACCAGGAACTGAACCGCCAGCAGCAGGAAAAGGCTGAGCAGAAAGCCCGTGCCGCACAGATCAAGCAGTTGATCGAAGCGACGCGCCTGCCCAAGCTGAACACCGAGGATTACTACAACTTCGTCGATGACAAGAAGGTCAAGCGCATTGCCGTCAACGCCCTGATGCGGACCCGGTTGAGTAACGGCGCACTGGCGGTCGTGGCGCATGCCGGCGGCTATGAGGTCATTCCCCGTGAGGCGGCGGTGAAGATCCAGGAGCGCGACCCCAACCGCATCCTGTTGCTCAACACCCATGTCGAGGAAGCGGACGAGGACGACCCGTACGCTGCCTACAAGATCCCGGACGACCTTATGTGGTAAACGCGAAAAACCCCGCCTTGGCGGGGTTTTTCATTTGAAGAGTGCTCACTGTGTAGTGCGCTGGCTTTCCAGGACTTCCAGCTCTGCGCGGTACTGGTGCGCTTCGTGTTCATTGTGGAACATGCCCACCAGTTGGCCTTGTTGGTGCACATCCCAGATCCGCACGCCAGCGGCCAGGCCTTCGTGGGACATTTTCGATTCGTCGCGTTCGGTTACTTGGACTGTCATCGGTAAACTCCACTTCTTCAGTTGGCTGCGACAGTGTGTCGCACACCCTCTTTATAGAGTTTGCTAGCAGGCTAAGTAAATAAAACAGCCATGAAACAAGTTTCATGTACGGCTTCCAGGCCTGGCTTTTTGTAGGAGCGGCCTTGTGTCGCGACAGGGCCGCAGAGCGGCCCCGGAAAGCATGAAAAAGCCCCGCACTGGGCGGGGCTTTTGGGGCAGCAGGCGGTGCTGGATCAGTTGCCTTTCACCGGCTTGCCATCGACCGTGCCATCCTGCAGCACGATCACGTACTCCTTGCCATCCGTCTCGACCTGGCGCAGTTGCACCAGCAGGTAGTCCCAGTTCTTGGCGAACCACAGCTCGGTGATGCGCTTGCTCTGGCTCGGGTCGCGCACACGCTCGACCTTCACTGCATCAACCTGGCCGGTCTTGGTGGCGACCTTTTCAGTGCCCAGCACGCGGAAGTCGTAGGTGTCGATCTCGTCACCGTCAACGACCTGGTAGGTCATGCTTTTCTTGCCGGCGGCTACATCATGCTGCAGGGCCAGCTGGTAGGACGACTTGTCCAGCACGCCGCGGTTCAGCGGCAGGCTGACTGCATCGCCACGGTCGCTGCCGGTGACCTTCTTGCCGGTCCAGTCGAAGTTCAAATCGACCTTCTTGGCTTTGCCCAGGCCGCCGCGCTCGAAGTGGTACTTCTGCGGCAGCAGGGTGTCGTTTTCCAGGCGCAGGGTGCTTTGCTCGGTCAGGCTGGCGATCATCATGGAAGCCTTGAAGTTAAGGTCCCAGGTACCGTTGGCATTCTTGACCAGGCTGCGCTCGGCGGTGCCACTCATGGGCAGCTGCTTCCAGTCGGCGGTGTAGCTGGCCGAGAAAGGCTTGAGATCAGCTGCCTGGAGGGGCAGGGCAAGCACGGCGAGAGCCAAGAGCAGGGCGCGACGCATAAATTCTCCTAGGATCGAATCAAGTGACCGCTGGCCGCCAGCGGCTGGCCATCCAGTAATGCACCCTGTTCGCCGAGGCGCAAGCGCCCTTCAGCGAACCAGCGCACCGCCAGCGGGTAGATCAGATGTTCCTGGTGGTGTACCCGCTGGGCCAGGCTTTCGACGGTGTCGTCAGACGCCACCGGTACAACAGCCTGTACGACCAGTGGGCCGCCATCGAGTTCCTCAGTCACGAAGTGTACGCTGCAGCCATGCTCGGCGTCGCCTGCCTCTAGCGCCCGGCGATGGGTATGCAGGCCCTTGTATCTGGGCAGCAGCGACGGGTGGATGTTGAGCAGGCGGCCCTGATAGTGGCGTACGAAGCCGCCACTGAGGATGCGCATGAAACCGGCCAGCACAACCAGGTCCGGGACAAAGCCGTCGATGCGCGCCATCAGCGCGGCATCGAAGGCTTCACGGCCGTCGAACTGGGTGTGGTCGAGCACGACGCAGTCGATGCCGGCCGCCGCCGCACGTTGCAGGCCGTAGGCATCGGCGCGGTTGGAAACCACCGCACGGATACGCACCGGGCTGTCCTGCCCTTGGCAGCTGTCGATCAGGGCTTGCAGGTTGCTGCCGGAGCCCGACAGCAGTACCACTACATTGCAGGTCTTGCTCGGCATCAGTGTGCCTTGAGGTTCTGCAGCTCGACCTGGGCGGCGCCTTCGGCGGCTTCGGCGATGTGGCCGATGACCCATGGCTGCTCACCGGCGGCGCGCAGTTCGTTCAGGGCAGTTTCGACCTGGTCCTGGGCTACGCAGATGACCATGCCGACGCCGCAGTTCAGCACGCGGTGCATTTCATGCTCGTCGACATTGCCTTTTTCCTGCAGGAAGTCGAATACCACCGGGCGCTGCCAGCTGGCCACGTCAACCACGGCCTGGGCGTTTTTCGGCAATACGCGCGGGATGTTGTCCAGCAGGCCGCCACCGGTGATGTGGGCCATGGCCTTCACGGCACCGGTGTTCTTGATCAGCTGCAGCAGCGGCTTGACGTAGATGCGGGTAGGCGCCATCAGCAGGTCGGTCAGCGGCTTGCCTTCCAGCTGGGTGTTCTCGATGTCGGTGGCGGAAACTTCGAGGATCTTGCGGATCAGCGAGTAGCCGTTGGAGTGCGGGCCCGAGGACGGCAGGGCGATCAGCGCGTCGCCAGTGGCAACCTTGGAGCCGTCGATGATCTCGGCCTTTTCCACCACGCCGACGCAGAATCCGGCCAGGTCGTAGTCTTCGCCTTCGTACATGCCAGGCATTTCGGCGGTTTCACCACCAACCAGCGAGCAACCGGCCAGTTCGCAACCGGCGCCAATGCCGGTAACCACGGTGGCGGCCACGTCTACGTTCAGTTTGCCGGTGGCGTAGTAGTCGAGGAAGAACAGCGGCTCGGCGCCGCACACCACCAGGTCGTTGACGCACATGGCGACCAGGTCCTGGCCGATGCTGTCGTGCTTGTTCAGGTTCAGCGCCAGGCGCAGCTTGGTGCCGACGCCGTCGGTGCCGGAGACCAGCACTGGCTGTTTGTAGCCGGCCGGGATCTCGCAGAGGGCGCCGAAGCCGCCCAGGCCACCCATGACTTCAGGGCGTGCAGTGCGCTTTGCCACGCCCTTGATGCGTTCGACCAGTGCTTCGCCGGCGTCGATGTCTACACCGGCGTCCTTGTAGCTCAGGGAGGGTTGCTTGCTCATTGATCCAGGCCTTTAGGAGGGAGGGATTCTTAAAAACGACCATGACGGCCAAGACCGGCGGGTAAGCGGCGGCTGCCTGAAACATCAGTGGTCTGTGAAGGCGCGCGATTTTATCAGGGTTGCCGGGCAGCGGCCATCCTCAGGCCGACGGGCAGGGCGGTAAATTGTTGAAAAAGGGCCGAGGGTGGTTGATGTGGTTGCATGTGTATAAGCTGCAAGTAGCGAGCTTCGTGCTCGACTGGACAGGAATCCTCCATGCGTTTTTTCAATATTCTGGCAGCCGGTTGCCTGGCCCTGATAGCGGCCACCGCTCAGGCTGAAAATGTCTCCGGCCTTTATCAGGTACGCGAGCCGGTCACAGGGCAGGGCCCTGAAGCCCGTACCGCAGCTACCGCCAAAGCCCTCGACACGCTGGTGCTGCGCCTGACCGGCGACGCCAAGGCCGCGCAGAGCCCGGCGCTGACCGCGCTGCGCAAGGACCCGCAGCAAATCATCAACCAGGTTGGCAGCGAAGCCGGCCCGCCCGAGTCGGTGCTGGTGGAGTTCGACCCCGGCAGTACTGAGCGTGCCCTGCGCAAGGCCGGCCTCGCGCTGTGGGGCAGCAATCGGCCTTCGATTCTCGGCTGGTGGCTGAATGACAGTGTCGACGGCAGCAGCCTGGTCGGTGACGGCCAGGCCAGCGCCCAGCCTCTGCGTCGTGCCGCCCAGCACCGTGGCCTGCCGCTGCGCCTGCCGCTGGCCGACCTGCAGGAGCAACTGGTGGCCAATGCCAAGCAGATCGAAGGCAGCGACCCGGCACCGTTGCGTGAGGCCTCCGAGCGCTATGGCGCCGACGCCTTGCTCGCGGTACATGCCCAGGAAGCCGATGGCAAGTGGCAGGGCAAGTGGCAACTGTGGCTGGGCGACCAGCGTGAGCAGGGTACTGCCGAAGGGGCCGACCCGGCAGCCTTGGCCGATGCGGTGATGCTGGCGGTAAGCAGCCGCCTGGCGCCGCGTTATGTCGCCCGCCCGGGCGCCAGTAGCCAGATGCAGGTGCAAGTACAGGGGATGAGCCTGCAGCGCTATGCCGAGCTTGCCCGCGTACTTGAGCCCTACGGCCCGCGCCTGAAGATGGTTGAAGGCACCACCCTGACCTATGGCGTGACCGGCAACCGCGAGCAATTGCGTGCCCAGCTTGGCCTGGCCAAGTTGCAGGAGCTATCCGTCGAGCAGGCGCCTGCAGTGCCCGTTACGCCAGCCCCGGTCGCGAGTGCAACGGGTGAGCAACCCGCGCCGGCCTCGCCTGCGCCCAAGCCGTTCGACGGCCTGCGTTTTCGCTGGTAAAGGGAGCATACCTTGATCGATGTTCATCGCTGGATCTGGCTGGGTGCAGCCCTGCTGATCGCTGTGCTGCTTTATAGCTTGCACAATATTCTTACACCGTTTCTGGTCGGCATCCTGCTGGCCTACCTGGCCGACCCGCTGGTTGACCGCCTGGAGCGCCTGGGGCTGTCGCGCACCTGGGGCGTGGTGGTGGTGTTCGGCTTGTTCACCTTGTTACTGATGGCCTTGCTGCTGGTGCTGGTGCCGATGCTGGCCAAGCAGCTGGTGCGCCTGTACGAGCTGGCGCCGCAGATGCTCGACTGGCTCGAACAGGTGGCGCTGCCATGGGTGCAGGGTCGTCTGGGCCTGGCCGATGGCTTCTGGAAGTTCGACAAGATCAAAGCCGCCATCGGCTCGCACATGGGGCAGACCACCGATATCGTGGGCATGCTGTTGTCCCATGCCACCGCCTCGAGCCTGGCGTTGATGGCCTGGTTGGCGAACATGGTGCTGATTCCTGTGGTGGGCTTCTATCTGCTGCGCGATTGGGACCTGATGATGGCCAAGCTGCGCGGCCTGCTACCGCGCCAGCGTGAGCCGCAGGTGATGGGCCTGGCTGGCGAATGCCATGAGGTACTGGGGGCATTCGTGCGCGGGCAACTCATGGTGATGGTGGCCTTGGGTATCATCTATTCGGCCGGGCTCATGCTGGTGGGGCTCGAACTGGGTCTGCTGATCGGCATGCTCGCGGGCCTTGCGGCCATCGTGCCGTACATGGGCTTCATCATCGGCATTGGTGCCGCGCTGGTGGCTGGCCTGTTCCAGTTTGGCGGTGACCTGTACCCGATGCTGGGCATCGTCGCGGTATTCATGGTCGGGCAGGCGCTGGAAGGCATGGTGCTGACCCCGCTGCTGGTGGGCGATCGCATCGGTCTGCACCCGGTTGCGGTGATTTTTGCCATTCTTGCCGGTGGTGAGCTGTTCGGCTTTACCGGGGTGCTCCTGGCCCTGCCGGTGGCGGCGGTGATCATGGTGCTGCTGCGTCATGCCCATGACTTGTACAAGGAGTCGGACATGTACGCCGGGGACATTGACCCGCAGGTGTGATGGCCGGGATCGTCTTGGGGGTTGGGGCGGCGCTCGATCTCACAGGAGCCGAACATCGAATGACTTGCACCATCAGCCCCAAAAAATAGCGCAACTTGTTGATTTTGCTTGCGCTATCTATTGCCGTGATTGTGCGCCTCGCGTTGCGGGTATAGACTTTGCAGATTGTTCACCAAAGGCCCCCTGCGGTCCTGCTGACCGCCCGCGAGCATGAAACCACCGATCCAGTTGCCCCTGGGTGTGCGCCTGCGCGATGACGCCACCTTCATCAACTACTATCCGGGCGCCAATGCTGCGGCATTGGGTTACGTCGAGCGGCTATGCGAAGCCGACGCCGGCTGGACCGAGAGCCTTATCTACCTGTGGGGCAAGCAGGGTGTTGGCCGTAGCCACCTGCTGCAGGCCGCCACCCATCGTTTCCAGCAACGTGGTGAGCCCGCCGTCTACCTGCCGTTGGCGCAATTGCTCGACCGTGGCGTAGAGGTGCTCGACTACCTGGCCCAGTACGAACTGGTCTGCATCGACGACCTGCATGTGATTGCAGGCAAGGCAGACTGGGAAGAGGCCATGTTCCACCTGTTCAACCGCCTGCGCGACAGCGGCCGGCGCCTGCTGCTGGCCGCCTCGGCATCGCCACGGGAGCTGCCGATCAAGCTCCCCGACCTGAAGTCGCGCCTGACCCTGGCCCTGGTGTTCCAGATGCGTGGCCTGTCCGACGAAGACAAGCTGCGCGCCCTGCAATTGCGTGCTTCGCGCCGCGGCCTGCACCTTACCGACGAAGTCGGCCACTTCATCCTCACCCGCGGTGCGCGCAGCATGAGCGCGCTGTTCGACCTGCTCGAACGCCTCGACCAGGCCTCGCTCCAGGCACAACGCAAGCTCACCATCCCTTTCCTCAAGGAAACCCTCGGCTGGTAATCCCCTGAAAACGCTGGGCCAGAGCGGCAAAACAGAAAAGTCACATCTTTTTCGATAAAATTTGCAAATGGCCATGATAGAGGGCATAGTTTCCCCCTCTAAAGGATTACAGACACGGTCGTGCCCATGCTAAAGCGCTTCGCACCCCTCGTGCCACTCGCACTCGTGACCCTGCTGTTTGGCTGCGCGGCCCAAGGCCCAGCTTCTCAGGTTCAGGATCACACCCCGGTCGCCGCACAATCGGTGATCAAGGCCAAGGCCTCGTCCTCGTCGGTATTCGGCGAACCGGAAGAGCTGGCCACTGAAGATGACCTGGAGGCTTTCTCCAGCAACAGCAAGCCTTACCAGCTGCCAGTGCTGGCGGACAGCATTCTCGAGCGCGGCATGTCGTTGATCGGTACCCGCTACCGCTTCGGTGGCACCTCGGAAAAGTCTGGTTTCGATTGCAGTGGTTTCATCGGCTACCTGTTCCGCGAAGAGGCGGGCATGACCCTGCCGCGTTCCACGCGTGAAATGATCAACGTCGATGCCCCGAAAGTGGCACGCAACAAGCTCAAGCCAGGTGACTTGCTGTTCTTCAGCACCAATGGTCGCGGCCGCGTCAGCCATGCCGGCATCTATCTGGGTGACAACCAGTTCATCCACTCCAGCAGCCGCCGCAGTGGTGGCGTGCGCATCGACAGCCTCGGTGACCGCTACTGGAGCAAGACCTTCATCGAAGCCAAGCGTGCCTTGGCCATGGCGCCGACCAACATCGCGCGCAACTGATGGCAAAATGATATATCCTGCCGCGGCGGCGATGCTTTGAAAAAAGCTCGCCGCCGTGCGCATTTATAGAAAGCGTCTAATCTAAATTCTCAACTCTTTTCGGCTGCTGCGCAGCGGTCTCAGACAGGATGTTCTGGCCATGATAAAGATGGCGCGCTTCGCATTTCTCTCCTTGGCGGCATTGCTTGCTGCCTGCTCCAGCCGTGCGCCTGCGCCGGCCCCTGTGGTTCAGCCGCAGGTTAGCTATAGCCAACCGAGCCCTTCGCCGATTGCCGATGACGTGCTGATACGCGCCATAGGCCTGGTGGGTACGCCTTACCGCTGGGGCGGCAACACCCCGGACTCCGGCTTCGATTGCAGTGGTTTGATCAAATACGTCTACCGTGATGCGGCCGGCATCAGCTTGCCGCGTTCCACGCGGGAGATGATCGTCATGCGTGCACCGACGGTGGATGCCAAGGCGCTGCAATCCGGTGATCTGGTGTTCTTCGCCACCAGTGGCGGCTCGCAGGTCAGCCATGCAGGCATTTATGTAGGGGAAGGGCGCTTCGTGCATGCGCCCTCAACGGGCGGCACGGTGCGATTAGACTACCTGTCCAACAGCTACTGGGCCAAGGCCTATCTGCAAGCCAAGCGTGTGATTCCGCCAGGGCATTTGGCACAGAACCCCTGATTCTCAATGCCTGAAGCAGCGGCCCCGTTCGGCGGGGCCGGTACAGGCCGTCAGGTTCAAGGTGCTTTGCTCACCCGCCAGATGACATTGCCCACATCGTCGGCCACCAATATCCCGCCTTTCCCGTCGTTGATCACTCCCACCGGTCGCCCCATCGCCTTGCCATCGCTGTCGAGAAACCCGGTGAGCAGGTCGATAGGGTGGCCTGCAGGTTTGCCTGCACGGTCGAAGGGTACGAACAACACCTTGTAGCCACTGTGTGGTTTACGGTTCCACGACCCGTGCTGGCCGACCAAAGCGCCCTGTTCGAAAGGCGGTGGCAACATGCCAGGTTTGACAAATGCCAGCCCCAGTGATGCGGTATGCGGGCCCACCGCGTAGTCGGGCGCTAGCGCTTGGGCCACCTTCTGCGGGGCCTGCGGGTGTACCCGTTGGTCTACGTGCTGCCCGTAGTAACTGTATGGCCAGCCATAGAAGCCGCCGTCTTTCACTGAGGTGATGTAGTCCGGCACCAGGTCGCTGCCGATTTCGTCACGTTCGTTGACTGCTGTCCACAAGGCGTTGCTGTGCGGCTCCCAGGCCAGTCCGTTGGGGTTGCGCAGGCCGGTGGCGAACAGCCGGTGCTTGCCAGTTGCCGGCTCCACTTCCCAGATCGCGGCGCGGCCTTGCTCTTTTTCCATGCCGTTTTCCCCGACGTTGCTGTTCGAGCCAACCGTGACGTAGAGCTTCTTGCCGTCGGGGCTTGCGATCACGTTCTTGGTCCAGTGATGGTTCAGCGGCCCGCCCGGCAACTCGGTCACCGGGTGGCCCTTGTCTGTCACCTGCATGGCGCCCGGTTCATAGTGAAAGCGCAGCAGCCTGTCGGTGTCGGCCACGTACAAGTCCTTGCCTACCAATGTCATGCCGAAGGGGGAGTTGAGCCCTTCGATGAAAGGGCTGCGGATTTCTGCCACGCCATCGTGGTCGGCATCGCGCAGCAGGGTGATGCGGTTGGCGCTGGGTACGGTCGCGCCGGCGCGTTCCATCGCCTTGCCCATGGCCCAGCCGCGGATGCCCTTGCCATCTTCGGGCTTGGGTGGCGCGTTGGTTTCGGCCACCAGCACATCGCCGTTGGGCAGCAAGTAGAGCCAGCGCGGGTGGTCGAGACCGCTGGCGAAGGCTTCGACTTGCGTGCCTGGTGCTGCGGTCGGCTTGTTGCCTTTTGGCCAGCCGACGGCGGGGGCGATGTTTACGGTGGGGATCAGTGTCTTGACGGGGGCGGGGAGGCTAGGGGTTGGCCCGCTGCCCTCGTTTACGCTCAAAAGGGCTGTTTCGCCGCAGCCTGCCAGGCTGGCTGCGATTAACCAAGGCATCAGGCATTTCATGTGCGGCATCCTCTCAAGAAGCCTGTTGAATTGAGAGGCCGGCCGTGTCCGCCAGGTTCCCCACCGTTTGCTCTTGCTGTTGCTGTTGCTGTTGCTGTTGCTGTTGCTGTTGCTCTTGCTTCGGCTTTTGCTTCTAAGCGCGCGGTAGTTCAAGCGACGCAGATTGCGACTTCAGGAGGCCGAGCGCAGGGCTTGCGGAGGGAGGTGACGGGCATGGATGCCCGTCAAGCGCTGGGCCCCAGGATGGGGCCTGCAGCGCGGTCCTCCCGGGAGCAAGCCCGGAGCGAGGGGACCCCGGAGCGAAGCGTAGGGGCCGGATGATGGGAGCGGACGGTTTTTGGTTCCTTTTTGCCACGACAAAAAGGGACCCGCCGTAAGGGCGGAAAGGTGACTAAGCGCTACCTTTGAAAATGAATGTTGACCTCATTTTTGATGCCCACGCCTTCAAGCGAAAAGCGAAACAGTGGTGGTTTTTAGCTCGCGCAAAGGCCATTTGCGATGCCGACGCTTGCTCACCTTTTCGCCCTTACGGCGAGTCACTTTTTGTCAAACGCGACAAAAAGTAACCAAAAAACGCTGCGCTCCGATCATCCGGCCCCTGCGCTGCGCTCCGGGGTTCCCTCACTCCGGCCTCGCTCC
>Ga0302347_1000724_pt1 | contig 47193 bp, 43 predicted proteins | sample PhyWR1_FD_202178 | JGI IMG/M metagenome (GOLD analysis project Ga0302347, IMG submission 202178) | Leaf surface microbial communities from wheat plants in UC Gill Tract Community Farm, Albany, California, United States - DLSL W.R1 (v2)... | ecosystem: Host-associated > Plants > Phyllosphere >... | reverse complement strand
CGCGATGCGGGTAGCGGCAGGCGCGATTGCCAAAAAATATCTGGCGCAGAAATTCGGCATTACGATCCGCGGCTGTCTGACGCAGATGGGCGATATCCCGCTGGCGATCAAAGACTGGGAGCAGGTTGAGCAAAATCCGTTTTTCTGCGCCGACGCCGATAAAATTGCGGCGCTGGACGAACTGATGCGCGCGCTGAAAAAAGAGGGTGACTCCATTGGTGCTAAGGTCACCGTGGTGGCCGATGGCGTACCGCCAGGATTGGGGGAGCCGGTATTCGATCGCCTGGATGCAGACATCGCCCATGCTCTGATGAGCATCAACGCCGTAAAAGGCGTTGAGATCGGTGACGGCTTTGACGTGGTTGCCCTGCGCGGCAGTCAAAATCGCGATGAAATCACTCATGCAGGTTTTCAAAGCAACCATGCGGGCGGCATTCTTGGCGGCATCAGCAGCGGACAGCAAATCATTGCTACCATGGCGCTCAAACCGACATCAAGCATTACCGTGCCGGGCCGCACGCTGAACCGTAACGGTGAGGAGGTTGAGATGATCACCAAAGGTCGTCACGATCCGTGCGTCGGCATTCGTGCTGTGCCCATTGCCGAAGCGATGCTGGCTATTGTGTTAATGGATCACCTGATGCGTCAGCGGGCACAAAACGCTGATGTAACAACAACGCTTCCACGCTGGTAATGATGACTAAAACAATAATAGCGGCACTGGCGCTTTTCATCAGTGCTTCGACCCTGGCGGCTACGCCGTGGCAGAAAATTACCCAGCCCATTCCCGGCAGTCCGCAGTCGATTGGCGCATTTGCTAACGGCTGCATTGTGGGTGCACAGGGATTGCCGATCCAGTCGGATAACTATCAGGTGATGCGCACCGATCAGCGCCGCTACTTTGGTCATCCGGATCTCCTGCTTTTCATTCAGCGTCTGACCAGCAAGGTGCATAACCTGGGGCTGGGAACAGTGCTGATTGGCGATATGGGCATGCCGGCGGGCGGGCGGTTTAATGGCGGCCACGCCAGTCACCAGTCCGGTCTGGACGTCGATATTTTCCTGCAGCTGCCGAAAACGCGCTGGACCTCAGCCCAGCTGCTTAAACCTCAGGCGCTGGATCTGGTTTCCCGCGACGGCAAACACGTGGTGTCTTCCCTGTGGCAGCCAGACATCGCCAGCCTAATTAAAGCCGCCGCGCAGGATACCGAAGTTACGCGTATTTTCGTTAATGCGGCAATTAAACAACAGCTGTGCCTTGATGCTGGAAACGATCGCGACTGGCTCAATAAAGTCCGTCCGTGGTTCCAGCACCGCGCGCATATGCACGTTCGCCTCCGCTGTCCGGCAGACAGTCTGGAGTGCCAGGATCAGGCTCCGCCGCCGCCGGGCGACGGCTGCGGTGAAGAGTTACAGAGCTGGTTTAAGCCCGCGAAACCGGGAACCACGCCTGCGAAGAAAACGCCGCCGCCGCTGCATCCTTCCTGTCAGGCATTACTGGACGAGCACGCACTGTAAATGGACGCTTTCAGTGAACTTTTTATGATGTCGCCGCTGATGCTGGCCATCATGTTTTTTGTTGCGCTGCTGGCCGGGTTTATTGACGCGCTGGCCGGCGGGGGCGGGCTGTTAACTGTTCCCGCGCTGCTGGCGGCGGGCATGTCGCCGGCGCAGGCGCTGGCCACTAATAAACTTCAGGCCTGCGGCGGTTCGCTTTCCGCCTCGCTCTATTTTATTCGCCGCAAAGTGGTGAATTTGGGCGAGCAGAAAATGAATATTCTGATGACATTTATCGGCTCGACCAGCGGGGCGCTGCTGGTTCAGTTTGTAAAATCCGATCTGCTGCGCCAGATTTTACCCATCCTCGTGATCTGCATCGGTCTTTACTTTCTGTTAATGCCGAAACTGGGTGAGGACGATCGCCAGCGGCGTTTGTACGGCTTCCCCTTTGCGCTGGTCGCCGGAGGATGCGTCGGGTTCTACGATGGCTTTTTTGGCCCGGGTGCCGGTTCATTTTATGCGCTGGCCTTCGTCACGCTGTGTGGCTATAACCTTGCCAAATCAACAGCCCACGCCAAAGTGCTTAATGCCACCTCCAATATCGGAGGATTGCTGCTTTTTATTCTCGGCGGCAAGGTTATCTGGGCGACAGGCTTAGTGATGATGGTCGGACAATTCATTGGTGCCCGCATGGGCTCCAGACTGGTGCTCAGCAAAGGACAAAAACTTATTCGCCCGATGATCGTCATCGTATCGGCGGTGATGAGCGCCAAATTACTTTATGACAGCCACGGACAGGAGATCATCCACTGGTTGGGGATGAACTAATGAACAGTACACATAATTACCAACAGTTAATCGACATATTTAACGGCTGTTTTGCCGGTGATTTTAATACCCGTCTGGTTAAGGGTGAGGACGAACCCATTTATCTCCCGGCAGATGACAGCGTGCCGTATCACCGGATTGTTTTTGCGCACGGCTACTATGCCAGCGCGCTGCATGAAATTTCCCACTGGTGTATCGCCGGAAAAGCGCGTCGTGAACTGGTCGACTTTGGTTACTGGTACTGTCCGGACGGACGTGATGCAACAACGCAGAGCCAGTTTGAAGATGTCGAGGTCAAACCTCAGGCATTTGACTGGCTATTCTGCGTAGCGGCGGGATATCCCTTTAACGTCAGCTGCGACAATCTGGAAGGCGATGTCGAACCGGACCGCATTGTCTTTCAGCGCCGCGTACATGCGCAGGTGATGAGCTACCTGGAGCAGGGCATTCCGGCGCGTCCGGCGCGATTTATTAAAGCATTACAAGAGTATTATCATACGCCGTCCCTGACGGCAGAACAGTTCCCGTGGCCTGAAGATTTGTAGTCACGTTAAGACAAGAGGAAAGAAGATGATCGCGGAGTTTGAATCACGTATCCTGGCACTTATTGACGATATGGTTGAACACGCCAGTGATGACGAGTTGTTTGCCAGCGGTTATCTGCGCGGGCATTTGACGCTGGCGGTCGCCGATCTGGAGAGCGGGGAAGACCATTCACCACAGGCCGTCTACGCTCAGGTGACGAATGGCCTGCAAACCGCTATTCAGGCCGGCGAGCTTTCTCCACGCGATCAGTCACTGGTGCTGGATATGTGGGATAATCTGTATCAGCAGGCACAGGCAAAATAACCGTTTTCCTGCGAGGCCGGATGTTGCCGCAAACTGCGCGCATCCGGCCCTGTGTTTACAACACCCCTCACGCCAAATCTTACCGGCGCTGTGATGCTTTTACCGGCTTACCCTTTAACAGCTTTCTCACCCACAACCGGTTAGGATTCAGTGCCGCCAGCGTGTCCGCGTCCAGCGGGACAGGTTCCTCGCTCATTTGTGATGCCAGGATCTCGGCGGCCAGCGGGGCGCTACATAAACCGCGCGAGCCAAGTGCACCCAGCATAAAAAGGTCTGCATACACCGGGGCGCTGACTGCATTTTCCCGACGTTCAGCCAGATCGACATACGCGCTTAACGTCGCCTCATAGTCCGGGACATTACCGATCATCGGAAGATGGTCGCGCGTCGCGCAGCGTACACCGCAGCGGGCAAGACCTTCGCTGACATCCACCTCCTGTGCCCACCCGGCATCCGGGAAACAGTCGATAAGCCGCTGACGATTCTGCTGCTGATCCGCATCGCTATAGTGAACATCGTCCTGTCCGCGATGGTAGCTGGCACCAATACAATGCTGCTTGTTGTGCGGATCCTGCGGCGTCAGATAACCGTCATAGCACAAGACCTGGCGCAGTTGAGAAAGGGCCTGCGTGGTCGGAATGTGGCTAACCTGTCCGCCGACGGCATACAGCGCCAGCGGCGCGGTTTGTGCAAACTGATTAATTTTATGGCCGTTAGCCAGTACCACCGATTGATGGTGCTGTTGGTCGCCGTCAGCAAATTTTAGCCGCCAGCCAGCATCGACTTTTTCCAGCGTAGTCAGCGATTTCTGCCAGAACGTGCGCAGGCCGTGACGGGTTGCCAGTGCCAGTGCCTCCCGGGTGAGTTGAGCCGGGCACAGCCAGCCGCCGAGAGGATACTGTATGCCGCCGCAATCCGTGTTAACGCCCGTAGTACGAACAATGTCCTGCGCGTCGACGGCGATAGCAAGATCCGGCGGCAAGTCCAGCGCCAGAGCCTGATCTATCTTGTGCTGACTTTTTTCATCCCAGGCCGTTTGCGTTACGCCGCACCAGTCATGATCAAACGTGACGGGTAGCGCATCGTAGAGACGACGGGCAAAGGTAAATGCGGCCGGGAAAAAGCGCGCCAGTGCCGGATCGTGCGCATTGAGCAGGGGATAGAGCGCGCCCTGACGGTTGCCCGATGCGCCTTCTGCGGGCTGCGCATCTTCACAGTAGAGCGTTACCTGCCAGCCGCGACGCAGCAGCGCCAGGGCCAGCAGCGCGCTGGCAATCCCGCCGCCAGTCAGCGCTACCTCACGCTTTTGTGTTCCTGTCCGGGCAAACCACGGCGCAGGCGAAATAAGGGGCAATGTGCTGGCCATTACACCGGTCAGCATTTCGCGCTTGCGGCCAAATCCTTTGCGCTTGACCATCGTAAAACCCGCATCCTGTAAACCGCGACGCACAAAACCGGCTGAGGTAAATGTCGCAAGGGTTCCGCCCGGCCGTGCCAGCCTCGCCATCGCGGCAAACAGTTGCGGCGTCCACATATCCGGATTTTTGGACGGCGCAAAGCCATCCAGAAACCAGGCATCCACTTTCTGCTGAAGTGAAGCATCCAGGGTGGTGGATACCTCATTAATATCGCCAAACCATAAATCGAGCGTAACCCGCTCCTCTTCCAGAAGCAGGCGATGACAGCCGGCAAACGGCAGCGGCCAGCGGGCCTGAAGCTGTTGCGCCCACGGTGCCAGTTCTGGCCAGTGCTGATGAGCCAGGCGCAGGTCTTCTGCCCGCAGCGGAAATTTTTCGAAACTGATAAAGTGCAGGCGTTGCAGCGTTGCCTGAGGATGCGCGCGGCGAAATGCAGCAAATGCCTGGCACAACGTCAGAAAGTTAAGGCCCGTGCCAAAACCACTCTCCGCAACGATGAAACAGGCGCGAGGATGGTTTACAAAACGTTCCAGTAACTGGTTGCCATCAAGGAAAACATACCGCGTCTCCTCCAGTCCGTTATCGTTTGAGAAATAGACGTCATCAAAATCTCGAGAAACAGGTGTACCCTCACTATTGAAGTCAAGGTTGGCAGGTTGTATGGCGTTATGTTTCACGTAAGTTACTCGTCTGACAGGTAGTCGCTTGATCTTAGCGATGTGTGCGTGCCGGAGCAAATTTCGGCATAATTTGGCTGATCGGACTTGTTCGGCGTACAAGTGTACGCTATTGTGCGATTCGAAACTTATCATAGTGCACTTACAGAGGTATTGAATGAAACGTGCAGTGATTACTGGCTTGGGCATTGTTTCCAGCATAGGTAATAACCAGCAGGAAGTCCTGGCATCCCTGCGTGAAGGACGTTCAGGGATCACTTTCTCTCAGGAGCTGAAGGACGCCGGCCTGCGTAGCCATGTTTGGGGCAACGTAAAACTGGATACCACTGGTCTCATCGATCGTAAAATTGTACGTTTCATGAGCGACGCTTCTATTTATGCTTTTCTCTCTATGGAGCAGGCTGTGGCGGATGCCGGTCTCTCTGAAGAGGTTTACCAGAATAATCCGCGCGTGGGCCTGATTGCGGGTTCTGGCGGCGGCTCTCCGCGATTCCAGGTATTCGGCGCTGATGCCATGCGCGGTCCGCGTGGCCTGAAAGGTGTCGGTCCGTACGTGGTGACCAAAGCGATGGCGTCTGGCGTGTCAGCCTGTCTCGCCACGCCGTTCAAAATCCACGGCGTCAATTACTCTATCAGCTCCGCCTGTGCGACTTCTGCACACTGCATCGGTAATGCAGTAGAGCAGATCCAGCTGGGTAAACAAGACATCGTATTTGCTGGCGGCGGTGAAGAACTGTGCTGGGAAATGTCCTGCGAATTTGACGCAATGGGTGCGCTGTCAACGAGATATAACGACAACCCGGAAAAAGCATCCCGTACCTATGACACTCACCGCGACGGTTTTGTCATTGCTGGCGGCGGCGGAATGGTCGTTGTTGAAGAGCTGGAGCACGCTCTGGCCCGCGGCGCGCATATCTATGCAGAAATCGTTGGTTATGGTGCAACGTCCGACGGTGCCGACATGGTTGCTCCGTCAGGTGAGGGCGCAGTGCGCTGCATGAAGATGGCGATGCAGGATCTCGACGCTCCGGTTGATTACCTCAACTCACACGGCACCTCCACGCCGGTAGGCGATGTGAAAGAGCTGGGTGCAATCCGTGAAGTGTTCGGCGAGCACTCTCCGGCTATTTCTGCGACCAAAGCAATGACCGGCCACTCTCTGGGTGCGGCTGGCGTACAGGAAGCTATCTACTCGCTGCTGATGCTGGAGCACGGCTTTATCGCGCCAAGCATTAATATTGACGAGCTGGACGAGCAGGCTGCGGGTCTGAACATTGTGACCGAGCCAACCGAACGTGAGCTGACGACGGTTATGTCCAACAGCTTCGGCTTCGGCGGCACCAACGCAACGCTGGTGATGCGTAAGCTGAAAGCGTAATCGAAATGTTGGTCACAAAATAAAACTGGCTGAAGTTCATAGCCAGTTTTTTTGCATTTTGGGCGCAGCCAGCTACCGGAATTACCGGCCCTGTATGGCATTGTCCAGCGTTAACTTAGCGGATAACCTTTTACTTTCAGCAGCAGCGATGCCGCGCCCAACGACGTCGCCTGTGGAGTTATGCATGTCATCTGTAACCTCTAAAGCCGCCCCGGGGACGGGAGATGTCCCCCTGTTTCGCATCGCCTTTGCCGTTTTCCTCACCTACATGACCGTCGGCATTCCGCTGCCGGTTATTCCGCTTTTTGTGCATCAGGAGTTAGGTTACGGCAATACGATGGTAGGCCTTGCGGTTGGCATTCAGTTTCTGGCAACGGTATTAACCCGGGGTTATGCCGGGCGTCTGGCCGATCAGTACGGTGCGAAACGCTCGGTAATGCAGGGGATGTTTGCCTGTGCGTTAGCGGGAGGAGCCTGGCTGCTGGCAGCGCTTCTCCCGGTCGCACCGCTGGTAAAGTTCTCGCTGCTGATCGCCGGACGTCTGATTCTGGGCTTTGGTGAAAGTCAGCTGTTGACCGGCACGCTGACCTGGGGGATGGGGCTGGTCGGTCCCGCGCGCTCGGGTAAAGTGATGTCCTGGAACGGGATGGCGATTTTTGGCGCGCTGGCCGCCGGGGCACCCTCAGGACTGTACATTCACCACAACTATGGTTTCGCCGTGCTGGCACTGGTTACAATGGCATTACCGCTGCTGGCCTGGGCCGTTAACGGCTCAGTACGCAATGTGCCGGCACACGGTGGGGAACGGCCTTCACTGTGGAGCGTAATCGGTCTGATCTGGAAACCCGGACTGGGGCTTGCGCTTCAGGGCGTCGGTTTCGCGGCGATCAGCACTTTTATTTCGCTCTATTTTGTCAGCAATGGCTGGTCGATGGCCGGTTTCACGCTGACCGCTTTTGGTGGCGCATTTGTGCTGGTAAGGATAGCTTTTGGCTGGATGCCCGATCGTTTTGGCGGTGTCAGAGTAGCGGTTTGTTCCCTGCTGGTAGAAACCGGTGGGTTGATAATCTTGTGGCTCGCGCCCGATGCCTGGGTCGCCATGGCCGGTGCCGCGCTGACCGGTGCCGGATGTTCACTCATTTTCCCGGCGCTCGGCGTTGAAGTGGTGAAACGGGTACCGGCGCAGGTTCGTGGTACCGCCCTGGGCGGCTATGCGGCTTTTCAGGATATTGCAATGGGGTTAACCGGGCCGCTGGCGGGCATACTGGCGACGTCGTGGGGCTATCCGTCCGTTTTCCTTGCCGGGGCCATCTCTGCTATTGCCGGGATGCTGGTCACGCTGATCTCATTTCGCAGGCGGTAAAGCGTGTGGCTGAGAACCGTATCAGCCACCGCAGCGGGTTATCTTAAAGAACCAGCCATACGACAAATAACGCGACTACGAGTGCGATTAGCATCAGGCCGGGCCTTGCCGACATCGTCTTTACGCTGTCGTATAACGGTGCAAAAGGACGATGGATGGGCTGAGGGTCGCGGATATCCTGCGGATGTTCTACCCGGCGTAAAAACAGCTGATTGAGCAGATCCTGCACCTGCGCCGTGGTCAGTATCGACTGCGGCGTTACCTGCCAGTTCTGCCGGGCATAATCCTGAAGGGCATCCCACTCCTGCGATTCCAGCGGCTGCTTCAGGGCTGCCTGCAGGGTATGCAGCGTTGGCGCTGGCTGTGTACTTAGCGTCTGGCGAGCCTGTAGCCAGGTCACCAGATGCGTAAACTGTTTGGCCGGGATCAGCTCCCCGGTTTTCACCCCGGATAGCTCCAGCATCGACTGCCAGATAAGCTTGCCGGACTCACCGGTCGCCGCCGCCAGCTTTGTCACCAGCTGATTCAGGGTATTATGCTCTGCGGGCAGCAATGAACGATCGGTGGCCGGACGCTGCTGCGGCTGAGGGATCGACAATTCATTATTTTGCAGCAGCGTCAGCACGCCTTTAAGCTGCTCAGGCGTAAGCTGGCTAAGCGCCGTTTGCCCGTACTGCTGGCGGATAAAATCGCTGACGGCCTGGCGATTATTGCCAAGATTCAGCAGTTCAGTTAATTGCGCCAGCGTTTGACGATGACTGTGGCTTTGCTGGGCCGTATCGAGCCGCTGAGTCAAATTTTGCTCAGCCGCAGGAAAATGGCGCGATAACAGCGGCATCTCATTTTTCAGGCCCAGATCGTGCTTCATCCCGGCCCACACTTCAGCGCTCTGCTGGCGGGTCAGCGCAATCAGACGGGTGATCAATCGCTCCAGCACGGTGCGTTGCTGGGTTGACAGCGGCTGTTCCCCGGCGGCTGAAGGGGCGGCAAGACCGTCGCCCGGAGGGCGAGTGGGCAGACCTGAGATGGGTTGCGTCATTCTGGTTCCTTAGTGTCATCATGCTGAACCAGGTTTGCGAGTATGCCTGGCGGCGGGATTATGGCACACTTGCCGGACGATCTCTCGTTTCAGACAGGTACTTTATCGTGAAAATCCTCGTTGATGAAAATATGCCCTACGCGCGTGAACTGTTTAGCCGTCTGGGCGAGGTAACCGCGGTGCCGGGACGTCCGATCCCGATGGCGGAACTGGCGGGGGCAGACGCCCTGATGGTCCGTTCGGTCACGAAGGTCAATGAAGCGCTGCTGGCGGGGCAGGGGATTAAATTTGTTGGCACCGCCACGGCTGGCACAGACCACGTTGATGAAGCATGGCTAACCCAGGCCGGCATTGGTTTCTCGGCAGCGCCAGGCTGTAATGCCATTGCCGTTGTCGAGTATGTATTCTCCTCATTACTGATGCTGGCAGAGCGTGACGGGTTTACCCTGACCGATCGCACCGTTGGTATTGTAGGAGTCGGCAACGTTGGGCGACGCCTGGCAGAGCGCCTTACTGCGCTGGGCGTACGCACGCTATTATGCGATCCGCCGCGCGCGGCGCAGGGCGAAGAAGGTGATTTCCTGCCGCTGGAAGACCTGGTACGGGAAGCTGACGTGCTAACTTTTCATACGCCGCTTTATCAGGACGGACCGTATAAAACGCTGCATCTCGCCGACGATGCGCTTCTGCGTCGCCTTAAACCGGGTACTATTCTGATCAACGCCTGCCGGGGGCCAGTGGTGGATAACGCCGCGCTGTTAAACCGTTTGCGTGACGGTCAGATGCTGAGCGTCGTACTTGACGTCTGGGAGCCGGAGCCGGAGCTGCTGACGGAACTGCTGGAGCGCGTGGATATCGGTACTCCGCACATCGCAGGCTATACGCTTGAGGGAAAAGCACGCGGCACTACTCAGGTTTTTGAGGCTTTTAGCCAGTTCAGCGGTCAGCCGCAGCAGGTCGCCCTGGCAACGCTGCTCCCCGCTCCGGAATTTGGGCGCATCACCCTTCAGGGACCCGTCGATCAAGCGACGCTAAAAAGGCTGGTACATTTGGTGTATGATGTGCGCCGCGACGATGCGCCGCTGCGAAAAGTAGCAGGCGTACCGGGTGAGTTCGACAAGCTGCGTAAAAATTATCTTGAGCGCCGGGAGTGGTCTTCATTATATGTGCAGTGCGATGATGCCGACGCGGCGACGCTGCTGCATAAACTGGGCTTCAACGCCGTTCATCACCCCATTCGTTAATCCTGTTTTTGGCTCCCTGCCTGATGAGGCGGGGAGTGTCGCTATTTCTGGAGTAAATCATGATGTCAGAAGGCTGGAATATTGCCGTCCTCGGCGCTACGGGCACCGTCGGCGAAGCGTTGCTTGAAACACTTGCCGACCGTGAATTTCCGGTAGGCGAACTTTACGCCCTCGGGCGCAATGAAAGTGCCGGTGACGCTCTGCGCTACGGCGGGAAAACGGTGCGCGTAGAAGATGCGGCTGACTTTGACTGGACGCAAGTGCAGCTGGCTTTTTTCGTTGCCGGAACCGAAGCCGCGGCAGCGTATGCCGAAGAGGCGGCAAATGCAGGTTGCCTGGTCATTGACACCAGCGGTCTGTTTGCGCTGGAGCCAGATGTGCCGCTGGTGGTGCCTGACGTCAATCCGTTTGTGCTGGCCGACTACCGTAACCGCAATATTATCGCAGTCCCGGATAGCCTCACCAGTCAACTGTTGATCGCGCTTAAGCCGCTCATCGATGACGGCGGACTGTCACGTATCACCGTAACCAGCCTGCTCTCTGCCTCGGCGCAGGGCAAAAAAGCGGTTGATGCGCTGGCAGGGCAGAGCGCTAAACTGCTGAACGGCATTCCAATTGACGAGGAAGACTTCTTTGGTCGTCAGCTGGCCTTTAACATGATGCCGTTTGTACCAAATCGCGAAGGCGTGGTGCGTGAAGAGCAGATTATCGTCGATCAGGTGCGTAAAATTCTGCAGGACGACGGGCTGATGATCTCCGCCAGCTGTGTGCGTACATCGGTATTTTACGGTCACGCGCAGATGGTGAACTTTGAAGCGCTGCGCCCGCTGGCGGCCGAAGAGGCGCGCGACGCCCTGGCTCGCGGTGAAAACATTGTTCTGTCTGACGAGAACGATTTCCCGACTCAGGTCGGCGACGCCTCGGGCAGTGCCCATCTCGCAGTGGGCTGCGTGCGTAATGATTACGGAATGCCGGAGCAGGTTCAGTTCTGGTCCGTTGCCGATAACGTGCGTTTTGGCGGCGCGCTGATGGCGGTGAAAATCGCTGAGAAACTGGTGCAGGAGTATCTGTAATCATGACGGAGGTGTTACAGCAACCGCTCATGAGGATCGCGCTCGGCATTGAATACGACGGCAGCAAATACTACGGCTGGCAGCGGCAAAATGAAGTGCGCAGCGTTCAGGAGAAGCTGGAAAAAGCGCTCTCTCAGGTCGCTAACGAGCCGATCAACGTTTTTTGCGCCGGGCGTACTGACGCGGGCGTGCACGCTACCGGGCAGGTGGTGCATTTTGAAACTCACGCCGTTCGCCAGGACGCCGCGTGGACGCTGGGCGTAAATGCGAATTTGCCTGGTGACATTGCCGTGCGTTGGGTAAAACATGTCGCCGATGATTTTCACGCCCGTTTTAACGCAACGGCGCGCCGTTATCGTTATGTGATCTACAATCATCGCTTACGTCCGGCAGTATTAGGCCGGGGTGTTACCCACTATTACCTGCCGCTGGACGCTGACCGGATGCATCGTGCCGCCCAGGCGCTATTGGGTGAGAATGACTTTACCTCTTTTCGGGCGGTGCACTGTCAGTCGCGCACGCCGTGGCGTAACGTCATGCATATTAACGTCGAGCGTTTCGGCGCTTACGTGGTGGTGGATATCAAAGCGAATGCCTTTGTGCATCATATGGTAAGGAACATCGTCGGCAGTTTGATGGAAGTCGGCGCAAACAATCGGCCAGAGAGCTGGATAGCAGAACTGCTTGCTGCAAAGGACAGGAATCTGGCGGCAGCAACGGCGAAAGCGGAAGGATTGTACCTGGTGGCGGTAGATTACCCCGGGCACTTCGACCTGCCGGTTACGCCGATGGGCCCGCTGTTTTTAGCGGACTAAACACGATTGTATAAAGGCATATAATCCTATGGATCTGATTTACTTCCTGATTGATTTTATTCTGCATATTGATGTGCATCTGGCACAGCTGGTGGCTGAATATGGCATCTGGGTCTACGCCATTCTGTTTTTGATCCTGTTTTGCGAAACCGGTTTAGTCGTCACGCCGTTTCTGCCGGGTGATTCTCTGCTGTTTGTCGCCGGCGCCATTTCCGCGCTGCCGGGCAACGATATGAACGTGCATCTGATGGTCGTACTGATGATTATTGCCGCCATACTGGGTGATGCGGTGAACTACACGATTGGTCGACTGTTCGGCGATAAGCTGTTCAGTAACCCGAACTCGAAAATCTTTCGCCGCAGCTATCTGGACAAAACCCATGCGTTCTATGACAAACACGGTGGCAAGACGATTATTCTTGCGCGCTTTGTGCCCATCGTCAGAACATTTGCGCCGTTTGTGGCAGGAATGGGCCATATGTCGTATCGTCATTTTGCGGCATATAACGTAGCCGGTGCGCTGCTGTGGGTTCTTCTTTTCACCTACGCCGGATACTTGTTTGGCGATCTTCCCGTGGTGCAGGAAAACCTTAAGTTGCTGATTGTAGCGATTATTGTGCTTTCGGTCCTGCCAGGCGTGGTTGAAATTATTCGCCATAAGCGCGCGGCAGCAAAGCAGGTGAAGTAAGAGAGTAACGGCGGTTCGACCACTTTTTTGTCCCAACTTGCGAACCGTTATGTTTTAATGTGCAACATTCATGGTCAGACGGGGTTGAAATGACACTCCCGGCTGACAAAACTGGCATCGGCCAGGTTCAGGCAGAAAGGTTATCAATGAGCTGGATTGAACGAATTAAAAGCAACATCACGCCCACCCGCAAGGCCAGTATCCCTGAAGGGGTGTGGACGAAGTGCGACAGCTGTGGTCAGGTACTCTATCGTGCCGAGCTGGAGCGCAATCTTGAAGTATGTCCTAAGTGTGACCACCACATGCGTATGTCAGCGCGTAATCGCCTGCATAGCCTGCTGGACGAAGGGTCGCTGGTCGAGCTGGGAAGTGAGCTTGAGCCGAAAGATATACTGAAGTTCAAAGATTCCAAAAAGTACAAAGATCGTCTGGCGACCGCGCAAAAAGAGACGGATGAAAAAGACGCGCTGGTTGTTATGAAAGGCACGCTGTATGACATGCCGGTCGTGGCGGTAGCATTTGAGTTCGCCTTTATGGGTGGCTCAATGGGCTCCGTCGTCGGTGCGCGCTTTGTGCGTGCGGTCGAACAGGCGCTGGAAGATAACTGCCCGCTGATCTGCTTCTCCGCGTCGGGTGGCGCGCGTATGCAGGAAGCATTGATGTCGCTGATGCAGATGGCGAAAACCTCTGCGGCGCTGGCGAAAATGCAGGAACGCGGTCTGCCGTATATTTCTGTGCTGACTGACCCAACGATGGGCGGCGTTTCAGCAAGTTTCGCCATGCTGGGCGATCTCAATATTGCCGAGCCGAAAGCCCTGATCGGGTTTGCCGGACCTCGCGTTATTGAGCAGACCGTCCGCGAGAAACTGCCGCCGGGCTTCCAGCGCAGTGAGTTCCTGATTGAAAAAGGCGCGATTGATATGATCGTCCGCCGTCCGGAGATGCGTCTGAAGCTGGCCAGTATTCTGGCGAAGCTGATGAATCTTCCGTCCCCCGACCCGGACTTACCGCGTGAAGACGTGGTGGTACCGCCGGTACCGGATCAGGAAATCGAGGCCTGATAATGCACAAGGGCAGGGCCAGTCGGCGCTGCCCTTTTGCTTTCTCTTACCGTTAAACGTTGCGGACATCATGGAAAACGATCTTATCCCTGACGCCACGTCGCCTCTGGCGGCGTGGCTTTCTTATCTGGAAAATCTGCACGCAAAGACTATTGATTTAGGGCTGGCGCGTATCGCTGAGGTGGCTGCGCGTCTGAATGTGCAGCGTCCTGCGCCGTTCGTCTTTACCGTTGCAGGCACCAATGGTAAAGGTACTACCTGCCGCACGCTGGAAGCTATTCTGCTGGCGGCGGGATACAAAACCGGCGTCTACAGTTCACCGCATCTGGTACGCTACACCGAACGGGTGCGCGTACAGGGAGCCGAATTGCCGGAAGCGGCACATACAGCATCATTCGCGGCGATAGAAGCCGCGCGGCGGGAAATCTCGCTGACCTATTTTGAATACGGCACCCTGTCGGCGCTGTGGCTGTTCAGGCAGGCGCAGCTTGATGTGGTTATTCTCGAAGTCGGTCTGGGCGGGCGTCTTGATGCGACTAATCTGGTCGATGCCGACGTCTCGGTGGTCACCAGCATTGCACTCGATCATACTGACTGGCTGGGGCCGGATCGTGAAAGTATCGGACGTGAAAAAGCCGGGATTTTCCGCCCGGGCAAGCCTGCGATCGTTGGCGAGCCGGATATGCCGCACGCTATTGCTGCGGTAGCAGGAGAGAAAGGCGCGACGTTAATGCGCCGCGGCGTTGACTGGCATTATGAGGTCAGCGCCGACGGCTGGCATTTTACCGATGCCCAGGGTGAACTCGACGCGCTTCCGCTGCCTCAGGTACCGCAGCCCAATGCGGCCACCGCGCTGGCGGCGCTGCGTGCCAGCCAGCTTGACGTTAGCGAGCAGGCGATCCGTGAGGGTATTGCCAGCGCCATTCTGCCGGGACGTTTTCAGACGATCGGTGAATCACCGCGGGTGATCCTGGACGTGGCGCATAACCCGAACGCGGCGGCATATTTAGCCGGGCGTCTCAAAATGCTGCCAAAAACCGGGCGCGTGCTGGCGGTCGTTGGTATGCTGCATGATAAAGACATTGCCGGAACGCTGGCCTGTCTTGCTGAGGTTGTGGACGGCTGGTATTGCGCACCGCTGGAAGGGCCTCGCGGTGCCACGGCTGAGCAATTACAGCACTATTTAGCCGACAGCAAAGGCTATTCCAGCGTCGGTAAGGCATGGCAGGCAGCACTGGCGAATGCACGGCCAGAAGACACCGTGCTGGTGTGTGGCTCATTCCACACGGTAGCGCACGTAATGGAAGAATTAGAGGTGGGGAGTTCCGGTGGCAAGTAAGTTTCAGAACCGTTTAGTCGGCACGATAGTGCTGGTCGCGCTGGGCGTTATCGTTCTCCCTGGCCTGCTTGACGGGCAGAAAAAACATTATCAGGATGAGTTTGCCGCAATCCCGCTGGTCCCTAAAGCTGGCGATCGTGATGAACCCGATATGCTGCCTGCGGCCACGCAGGCATTACCGGCGCAGCCGCCTGAAGGGGCAGCTGAAGAGATAAGGGCGGGGGATGCTGCAGCGCCCACGCTGGACCCGTCGCGTCTGGCGGCGAATAGCGGTGCAGATATCGATCAGATCCCGGTGCAGCCCGATCGGCCAAAGCCGAAAACAGCCGAAAAGCCGCAGCCAAAACCGCAGCGTGATAAGGCCAGCGAGCAATTAGCCGCAGCCAGCGAAACCCCGCCTGCGGCAGCGAAGCCGGTGGCAGAGCAGAAACCTGCGCCGACCGGAAAAGCCTGGGTCGTTCAGCTTGGCGCATTAAAAAATGCCGATAAAGTTAACGAAATTGTCGGTAAGCTTCGCGGTGCAGGCTACCGGGTTTATACATCGCCTTCGACGCCAGTACAGGGTAAAATTACCCGCATTCTGGTCGGGCCGGATGCATCGAAAGACAAGCTTAAAAGTTCGCTGGGCGAACTGAATCAGCTATCGGGGCTGAACGGTGTGGTGATGAATTATAGTGTGAACTAGATTCGCGTCTTTTCACCCTCAGGGTGAGGGTGAAACGTCCCGGTGCAATGCCCCCATTTCCCTCACGAAATGAGCACATTCTGGCACCGGAACGTACGCAGAAATGGCTAAAATGGCGGTGTGAATACACTTTCACAACCCCAATCGGGTGATGGCGTTGAATCTTTTTTCAGCGCCATTTTTATTTGAGCAGGGAAAGGAAATCCCTACGCAAACGTTTTCTTTTTCTGGTAGAATGCGCCCCAACTGGATGACAGGGCGTAAATCGTGGGACATATATGGTCTGGATTGATTACGCTATTATTGCGGTAGTTGGCTTTTCCTGTCTGGTGAGCCTGATCCGTGGTTTTGTTCGTGAAGCGTTATCGCTGGTAACATGGGGATGTGCTTTCTTTGTTGCCAGTCATTACTACACTTACCTGTCAGTCTGGTTTACGGGCTTTGAAGACGAACTGGTTCGAAATGGGATTGCCATCGCGATACTGTTTATCGCGACACTTATCGTCGGCGCTATCGTCAACTTCGTGATAGGTCAGCTGGTGGAGAAAACCGGCCTGTCGGGTACAGACAGGGTGTTGGGGATCTGCTTCGGTGCTCTGCGTGGGGTGCTGATCGTCGCTGCCATTCTGTTCTTTCTTGATACCTTTACCGGCATGCCGAAAAGTGACGACTGGCAAAAATCGCAGCTCATTCCGCAATTCAGTTTCATCATCAGATGGTTTTTTGATTATCTGCAAAGTTCGTCAAGTTTCTTGCCCAGGGCATAAGCTCTGCGATGTGGCTTAACGAGGAAAAGACGTATGTGCGGTATTGTCGGTATCGCCGGTGTCATGCCGGTCAACCAGTCTATTTATGACGCATTAACGGTGCTTCAGCACCGCGGGCAGGATGCCGCAGGCATCATCACCATCGATGCGAATAACGGCTTTCGTTTACGTAAAGCGAATGGTCTGGTCAGCGACGTGTTCGAAGCACGTCACATGCAGCGCATGCAGGGCAATATGGGGATCGGCCATGTCCGTTATCCTACTGCTGGCAGCTCCAGTGCTTCTGAAGCGCAGCCTTTCTACGTTAACTCCCCGTACGGTATTACGCTTGCGCACAACGGCAACCTGACGAATGCGCACGAACTGCGCAAGAAGCTGTTCGAAGAGAAGCGCCGTCACATCAACACCACCTCTGATTCTGAAGTTCTGCTTAACGTGTTTGCCAGCGAACTGGATAATTTCCGCCACTATCCGCTGGAAGCAGACAACATATTTGCTGCCATTGCCGCAACTAACAGGCTCATTCGTGGAGCCTATGCGTGCGTGGCGATGATTATCGGTCACGGTATGGTTGCCTTCCGCGATCCTAACGGTATCCGCCCGCTGGTGCTGGGCAAGCGCGAAATCGGCGACGGCCGTATTGAGTATATGGTGGCCTCCGAAAGCGTGGCGCTGGACACCCTGGGCTTTGAGTTTTTGCGGGATGTTGCGCCCGGCGAAGCGGTCTATATTACTGAAAAAGGCCAGCTTTTTACCCGCCAGTGCGCCGACCATCCGGTCAGCAATCCGTGCCTGTTTGAATACGTTTATTTTGCCCGCCCGGACTCCTTTATCGACAAAATTTCGGTCTACAGCGCCCGCGTAAATATGGGCACGAAGCTCGGCGAGAAAATCGCGCGCGAGTGGGAAGATCTGGATATCGACGTGGTGATCCCCATCCCGGAAACGTCCTGCGACATCGCGCTGGAGATCGCCCGTATTCTGGATAAGCCTTATCGTCAGGGATTTGTCAAAAATCGCTACGTTGGCCGGACCTTTATTATGCCGGGACAGCAACTGCGCCGTAAATCAGTGCGCCGCAAGCTGAACGCCAACCGGGCTGAGTTTCGCGATAAGAACGTCCTGCTGGTAGATGACTCCATCGTGCGCGGAACGACCTCTGAGCAGATCATCGAAATGGCGCGTGAAGCCGGTGCTAAGAAGGTGTATCTTGCTTCTGCCGCACCGGAAATCCGCTTCCCTAACGTTTACGGGCGCGAAGTCGACGAAATTCGCCAAATCATCGGCGCAGACGGGCTGATTTTCCAGGATCTGGACGATCTGATTGACGCCGTACGCGCAGAAAACCCGGAAATCCAGCAGTTTGAATGCTCGGTATTTAACGGGATTTATGTGACCAAAGACGTTAACCAGCAATATCTCGATTATCTGGACTCGCTGCGTAACGATGACACCAAAGTGATACAGTTACAGAACGAACTGGAAAGTCTTGAGATGCATAACGAGGGGTAACTCTCACATCAGAGGTTAAACGCCGGGCAATGCCCGGCGTTTTGTTTTCAGGATCGGGCTTCGTCGACCCAAATCCGCATTTCACCTTCGCCCCGGTTCGCCCAGCTAAACCACGGAATAAACGTTAGCGTCTGTTGCTCCGTGGCGGCTGGCGGGTTATCAAAACTGTAAAGCGGACAATCCTCTGTCGGGGTCATCACGCGTGCGCCTTCTGCCTGCAGGATAACTTTCCCCCGCAAAACGCCTACGCCGTTAAGCTCCCTGAATGTGCTTTGTGGCGGTAACGCCAGATTATGCAGACTGGCCCCGTTATCGGCTTCTTCCAGACAATAAATTAGCGGTCCGCGCTGCACCGCCACTTTCCCCGCCGTATGGCGGAGCTGTGGGTTGCCATAAACGCGTCTGGCTTTCATTGGCAGATGCAGCGTAATGACGTCTCCCTGCTGCCACTGGCGATGCATGTGCCAGTAGCCTTTGATCCGCTCACCTGCCGCTGCGTTACCATTAAGCTGGATCTGCGGATCGTCGCACCATTCCGGCAGGCGCAGCGCCAGCGTGTGCTGCACGGGGCGATCGTGGCTAAAGGTCAACGTGATATGGTCATCCCACGGATAATTGCCGCTGATTTCCAGCGCCAGCGTTTGGTCATTAACGTCAAATTGCGCCTTGCTGCCGGCATAGAAATTAATAAACAGCGCATCCGCACGGGGGGTAAAGACATAATGACCGATAGCAACCAGCGTACGCGCAATATTCGGCGGACAGCAGGCACAGCCAAACCAGCGCTGACGAACCGGTTTCACATGATCGTAAATATGATTGTGCGCAATGCTTCTGGGGACCGTTTCCAGCGGATTGACGTAGAAAAAGTGTTTACCGTCCAGCGCCATCCCGCCCAGCACCGTATTATAAAACGCCCGCTCCATAACATCGGCGTAGCGGGCATCGCCTTCCATTTCCAGCATGCGCCGGGCAAACATCATCAGGCCAATGGAGGCGCAACTTTCCGCGTAGGCGGTATCATTCGGCAAATCATAGTCGCTGGTAAAGGCCTCACCAATAGCCTGAGAACCGATACCGCCGGTAATATACATCCGACGCTGCACGATATTATTCCAGATGCGCAGGCAGGTCTGACGCTTTTCCTCATCACCAGACAATCGGGCGAGATGGGCCAGCCCGGTCATCAGATAGACAGAGCGCACGGCATGACCGACCGCCCGATCCTGCTGGTTCAGCGGTTTGTGCGCGTGAGTATAGGCTTTATCCTTTACCATCCAGGCTTCACCCAGGTAGCCTCCCCAGTGGGATGTACCGCCGCGCTTCTCAAATTCAATATCATAGTACCAGGGTTGTTGGCCGCGTTGGTCGAGGAAAAATTGCGCCAGCGTCTGATAACGCGGCTGCCCGGTGACTTCATACAGACGCATTAACGCCAGCTCCACCTCCGGGTGTCCCGGATACCCCCGAAGCTGCCCCTCACCGGGACCAAAAACAGTAGCAATATGATCGGCAAACCGGCAGGCGATTTCCAGCAGCCGGCGCTTACCTGTGGCGTTAAAAAAGGCGACGGCAGCTTCGAAAAGATGCCCGGCGCAGTACAGTTCATGGCATTCGGCAACGTTTGTCCAGCGCAGGCCCGGCTCTTTAACGCTATACCAGGTATTCAGATAACCATCGTCACACTGCGCCTGTGCCAGTAATTCGATGACCTCATCAGCCGTTTTCTCAAGCGCCGCATCGGGTTTCTGACAGAGTGACCAGGCAACCGCTTCGAGCCATTTAGTCACATCGCTATCCTGAAAAACCATTCCGTAGAATTCACCCTGTTCTATGCCTGCGGCAATGCGGTAGTTAGCCAGGGCATGACTGGGTTCAGCCCCGGCAATAGTGTCGTTCAATGCCTGCCACTGATAAGGGATCACCACGTCACGAATAAGACGCTGATATTCCCCCAGGAAAGGATCGGTAATGGTGACGCGGTTCAAATCCGTTTCGATTACATCTGGCTGTATCATGTTTACCTCAGCAAATATGCGAATGTCTTTGGTGAAGATCGTGCGAAATACGTTTCATCATAGGACCGTTCAGACGGCACTTAAGCAGGCAGAGCGCCAGCACCAGATGAAAGAGTGCCGGAACAATCGTTTGCAGCAGCGTAATACCCTGAACCGAAGCCACAGTTTGATTTTCAAGGCCCGGCTGATAGGCAATGAAAATCAGGATCAGGCTGATAATTCCCCCGGAAGAGGCCCAGGATAATTTGATGAAAAAGAGATTAAACGCGAAATTCATACCCGAAGAGCGGACGCCGTTTTTCCATTCGCCGTAATCATCGGCAAATGCCATGATCGAAAAGTGCAGGGGCAGGGTAAATCCGAGTACGACGTTGTTAATGAAAATAGTGACCAGCCATAGCGTTTGATATTGTGGGCCGGTTGGCAGAAACCACATTAAAACGCCAAAAATCACCAGCACGATATTGGTCATAAAATAAAGCTTAACCATATCAATACGGCGCGACAGGGGGTTGATAATCACCGCCCCGAGGATCGCCGCAAAGGTGACGATGGCAAAAAACAGCGACATAAAACCGCTACTGCCTTCGAGGGCGTAAGAGATAAAATACATGTAGCCGCCGCCGCGAATACACAGAATATTGACCAGCAAAAAGGACATGATCAGCATCATCAGCAACTGATCGTTTTTACGCAGGCCGTGCAGATGCTGGCGCAGGGTGAAATTTCCCGCCAGTGAAAGCGGGACCCGTTCCTTAACCCAAAAAAAGCACAGTAGAAACATCACCACGCCAACGGTACAAATAATCGTTACGCCATACTGATAGCCGGTTGCGGTATTACCCTTGCCGAAAAATGTCACCATCCACGGTAGCCCGACGGAGACTAAAAAACCGGCAAGGCCGCTGAGTACAAAGCGCCATGACTGGCAGGACATGACCTGGTCGTGGCGGCTGGTCATGGCATTGATCAGCGCACAGTAAGGAACGTTGATCGCCGTATAGCCGACCGAAAGTAGAAAATAGGTGCCAAAGGCCCAGGCAATTTTCAGATTAGGGCTGAGGTCTGGCACGGTAAAGGTCAGAATACCGATGATGCCAAGCGGTACGGCGATCCAAAGCTGCCACGGGCGAAAACGCCCCCAGCGGCTGCGGGTACGGTCGGCGATAACCCCCATAACCGGATCGGATATAGCGTCAAAAATACGCAGAATCAAAAACATCGCCCCAACAATTGCCGGGCTAAGGCCGAAAATATCGGTATAAAAAAACAGCAGGAAGCCGCTGATTAAATCTGAGATGCAGTGCCCTCCGGCATCCCCTAATCCATAGCCTACTTTTTCGCGGGTAGAGAGCGTTTCATTCGCATCAACTATCTGCATTTCAGTGTCCAGATCGTGAGCAGTAGTCATAACCAATCCTTTATGCGTTAACAAACCTTGAAGGTTAAAAACGTCATTACGACTTATCTCTGACAATTTTTAGTAAAAATTTAAGCGGAGAAAGACTAGATCTACTTAGCTACGACGGTAAATATCCGATGGCAATGATTGTGGTAGCGATCTTATTTTTACTAAAAATTTGTTCTCTATGGTGATCTGCTTCACAATAAAGTGTCTGATGGCATGGGCCAGCTTGCAATACGCCTTTCTCGCGGGAACAAAATCAGCAAGCGCGCTACTTCTGGCAGACACGTCGCTCTGCGAAGAAGGGCGATTGGTCCATTTTGCCGTTAGCATGATATTCTTAGTTATTGCCTGGCGACTCAGGTGCAATTGCGGTATCAGTTGAAGACAGGGCGCCTGAAAGGTGAAAGCGAGCGGAATGGTCAAGAAAACCAGAATTAAAGATATTGCCGCGGCTTGTGGCGTGTCTATTGCGGCCGTGTCCCGGGCGCTAAAAGGACAGGCAGGGTTGGGCGATGAAACCCGCCAGCGGATCCTGGCGATAGCCCAGGCTGAAGGCTATGATTTCGGTCGATTACGCAGCGGAAAACTCAAACGGCTGCTGTTTCTGCTGCACCGGGACCATAACGCTGCCAGCGCGCTACCCTTTTACTCAACCGTGATGCTGGGTGTGGCGGAAGGCTGCCGGGAAAACGATATCGCCATGAGCTTTCAGCCGATCGGTCCGGATGATTCCGTGGCCGAACTCATTGCCTTACACCAGCCTGATGCGCTGATTTGTGCCGGATATCTGGAAACACAAACGCTTGATCAAATACGTAAAACCTCGCTGCCGGTAGCGCTGGTCGACTTGTGGGCCGCCGATTTTCCGTGCGTCAATCCTGACAACTATCACGGTGGTTTCGTGATTACGCGTCATCTGATCGAACAAGGTCGGCGCAAAATAGCTTTCTTAGGTCACGCACAGCACCATTACAGTATTCGTCAACGCCTTGAAGGATATCAGCAAGCGCTATTTGAGGCCGGGATTTCGCTGCCAAAGCAATATCAGGTCGAAATGCCGCCGGTCCGGGATATCGAACTGGCGCTGGCGCAGGGTCTGGAGACGCTGCTGGCGCTGCCCGAGCCGCCGGATGCCATTTTTGCCTGTAACGACATTGCGGCACTTATTGCCATGCGAGCCTGTCTACGCCACGGTTTTCATATTCCTGAGGATATCGCGATTGCCGGTTTTGATGACATTGATGCTGCGGCGTGGGCGCATCCACCGCTGACCACCGTCGCCGTTGATAAACGCGAACTGGGGCGTGATGCATTTCGCTTATTATTAAACGACAGCGCGGAACGTAATCTGCTGCTACCGGTTCAACTGGTGATCCGCGAAAGCTCGTGCGCGAATGTCATGCCTTTACGCCCGCGTACCTGAGCGGGCAAACTTGCCATACCTGTTTTAAGGATGATGAATATGAAAAGACTCATAATAGGGATTTCCGGTGCCAGCGGCGCTATCTACGGCGTGCGCCTGCTACAGATTTTACGTGATGTCATCGACGTCGAAACGCATCTGGTAATGAGTCAGGCTGCCCGCCAGACACTGGCGCTTGAAACCGATCTCTCCCTGCGTGATGTGCAGGCGCTGGCCGACGTCGTGCATGATTCCCGTGATATCGCTGCCAGCATTTCATCAGGATCGTTTAAAACGGCGGGAATGGCGATCTTACCCTGTTCAATTAAGACGCTCTCCGGCATTGTGAACAGTTATACTGATGGTCTGCTAACGCGCGCGGCAGACGTGGTACTGAAAGAGCGTCGTCAGCTGGTGCTTTGCGTGCGCGAAACGCCGCTGCATCTCGGCCATCTGCGTCTGATGACTCAGGCCGCGGAATTAGGGGCGATCATCATGCCGCCGGTTCCGGCCTTTTATCATCGACCGCAAACCCTTGATGATGTGATTAATCAGACCGTCAACCGGGTACTCGATCAATTCGATATCGAATTGCCGGAGGATCTGTTTATCCGCTGGGCGGGTGGCAATACTCCCGGGCGCAGCGAGTAATATAAACGCAACGGCGCACGCCCTTTTTACATCCCCTAATTGCCCTGTTTCAGGGCATTTTTGTAACCGCGATCATATCCCCGACATTTTCCTTCTCACGCCGCTGCGGTTCAATCAGCAGACCTGCTATCTTCATTTTAAGGTTGTTTGCAACTTTTTATTAACACAAGCATCACCTCTGCGTTACGTTAGCGGAGATGGCATAAAACCTGCAAGGTTACCTGCAGCACACAACACAAACAGTAGATAATAAAATCACTCTATTGAGGGGAATGTATGAAGAAGTCGGTCCTGGCTCTGTCTTTACTGATTGGTTTAAGCAGCGCCGCCAGCGTTTATGCTGCGCTCCCGCAAACGGTGCGTATTGGTACAGATGCCACTTATGCACCTTTTTCCTCGAAAGATGCGAAGGGGCAATTTGTCGGTTTTGATATCGATCTGGGTAATGAGATGTGTAAGCGCATGCAGGTCAAATGTACCTGGGTCGGGAGTGATTTTGATGCCCTTATCCCGTCGCTGAAGGCAAAGAAAATTGATGCCATCATCTCTTCTCTCTCTATTACTGAAAAACGTCAGCAGGAGATAGCGTTCTCCGACAAGCTTTATGCCGCCGATTCTCGTCTGATCGCAGCCAAAGGTTCGCCGATCCAGCCGACGCTTGAATCACTAAAAGGAAAACACGTTGGGGTACTGCAAGGTTCCACCCAGGAAGCCTACGGCAATAATCACTGGCGCAGTAAAGGCGTAGACGTGGTTGCCTATGCCAATCAGGATTTGATCTATTCTGACCTGGCGGCGGGCCGTCTGGATGCCGCGCTACAGGATGAAGTGGCCGCCAGCGAAGGTTTTCTCAAACAGCCAGCCGGGAAGGATTTCGCTTTTGCCGGTGCTTCAGTAAAAGATAAAGCCTTCTTTGGTGATGGAACCGGTGTTGGCCTGCGCAAAGATGATGCAGAGCTGAAAACGGCTTTTGATAACGCGCTGAAAGCACTTCGTGCAGACGGAACCTACGACAAACTGGCGAAAAAGTATTTCGATTTCAACGTTTACGGCGACTAAACCTGCAACGCTAACACCGTCGACTCCGCACCGGACACCTGGTGCGGAGTATTAATGGGAATTATGCATCATGGTGGTGCGATGGCTGCACCATCATTGGGCATGAGTGCATAGTTAAGCGTTTAAAATGCGAAAAAAAACGCGTTAACCGTGCAGAATATTTTGCCTTGCTGCCCTGAATAATGGCACGATACCTGCACCTTATTTTTGCCAAAATCCCATTAGAATGACGGTTTGTTGAGGATAATTATGAAAAAGTTGGTGTGGTCCCTTTCTCTTGTTCTGGCGTTTTCTTCTCTCTCAGGCGCGCTCGCGGCTATTCCGCAAAAAATACGTATTGGTACCGATCCTACTTATGCACCTTTTGAATCTAAAAATTCACAGGGCGAATTAGTGGGTTTTGATATCGATCTGGCGAAAGAGTTGTGCACGCGGATAAAAACGCAATGCACGTTTATCGAGAATCCGCTGGATGCGCTGATCCCCTCCCTGAAAGCGAAAAAAATCGATGTCATTATGTCCTCCCTGTCGATTACAGAGAAACGCCAGCAGGAGATCGCTTTCACTGACAAACTGTACGCCGCTGACTCGCGGCTGGTGGTCAAGAAAGGGACTGATATCACCCCCGATCTGGCTAAACTCCAGGGCAAACGCGTAGGCGTGCTTCAGGGAACCACGCAAGAAACGTACGGTAACGTCCACTGGGCACCGAAAGGCGTCGAAATTGTTTCCTATCAGGGGCAGGACAATATCTATGCGGATCTGACCGCCGGACGTATTGACGCGGCGTTTCAAGATGAAGTGGCAGCCAGCGAAGGCTTCCTGAAGCAATCTATCGGCAGCGACTACACCTTCGGTGGCCCGGCTATCAAAGATGAAAAACTGTTTGGCGTGGGGACTGGCATGGGCCTGCGTAAAGAGGATAACGAACTGCGTGAAGCATTGAATAAAGCCTTTGCCCAGATGCGTGCCGACGGAACCTACGAAAAGCTGGCGAAAAAGTACTTCGATTTTGACGTTTACGGCGGCTAATCATCCGCCCGGGCCGTCATCATTATGATGCGGCCCGCACCAGGACAGGACTGACTGAATGCTGCACGGGTTTTCACAGGTGATTTTACAAGGTGCGATAGTAACGCTGGAACTGGCATTAAGTTCGGTGGTGCTGTCAGTGCTGATTGGCCTTATCGGGGCCGGCGCAAAGCTCTCCAGCAGCCGTCCGCTGGCGCTGATTTTCGAGGGCTATACGACGCTTATTCGCGGCGTACCGGACCTCGTATTGATGTTGTTGATCTTTTATGGACTGCAAATTGTGCTCAACAGCGTGACCGATGCGCTGGGCCTCGCCCAATTTGATATCGATCCGATGGTTGCCGGGATTATTACGCTGGGCTTTATTTACGGAGCCTACTTTACCGAAACCTTTCGCGGCGCGTTTATGGCCGTACCCAGAGGCCATATTGAAGCAGCAACGGCCTTTGGTTTTACCGGCACGCAGACGTTTCGCCGCATTCTGTTTCCGGCCATGATGCGCTACGCGCTGCCGGGCATCGGTAACAACTGGCAGGTGATCCTGAAAGCCACGGCGCTGGTGTCGCTACTGGGGCTGGAAGATGTGGTTAAAGCAACCCAACTGGCAGGTAAAAGTACCTGGCAGCCGTTTTATTTCGCCATCGTTTGCGGGCTGATTTACCTGATATTTACCACGGTTTCAAATGGTGTCCTGCTGCTGCTCGAACGCCGCTACTCCGTAGGTGTGAAGAGGGCTGACCTGTGATCGAGATTATTCAGGAATACTGGCGGTCGTTACTGTGGAGTGACGGCTATCGCATGACCGGCGTGGCAGTAACGCTCTGGCTGCTTATCTCCTCGGTGGTCATGGGCGGTTTGCTGGCGGTGATCCTGGCCATTGGCCGCGTCTCCAGTAATAGACTGATTCGTTTTCCTATCTGGCTATTCACCTATATTTTTCGCGGGACGCCGCTGTATGTTCAGCTGCTTGTTTTTTATTCCGGAATGTATACGCTGGAAATTGTAAAAGGCACTGAACTGCTGAACGCCTTTTTCCGCAGCGGCCTGAACTGTACGATTCTGGCCCTGACGTTAAATACCTGCGCGTACACCACCGAGATTTTTGCCGGCGCGATCCGGTCTGTACCGCACGGTGAGATCGAGGCGGCCCGGGCTTATGGTTTCTCATCATTTAAAATGTACCGTTGCATTATTTTGCCGTCGGCACTGCGTATTGCGCTACCAGCCTACAGTAATGAAGTGATTTTAATGCTGCATTCAACCGCGCTGGCGTTTACCGCCACTGTACCGGACTTGCTCAAGATCGCACGAGATATTAACTCAGCGACCTATCAGCCATTTACCGCCTTTGGTATTGCAGCCGTTTTATATTTACTCATTTCTTATGTGCTGATTAGTTTATTCCGCAAGGCGGAAAAGCGCTGGTTGCAGCACGTGAAACCTTCATCGACGCACTGAGAATACGATGTCTGAAAACAAATTAAACGTTATCGATTTGCACAAGCGCTACGGCGATCATGAAGTGCTGAAAGGGGTTTCGCTGACGGCTAATGCCGGCGATGTGATTTCGATTATTGGCTCATCAGGCTCAGGTAAAAGTACCTTTTTGCGCTGTATTAACTTTCTTGAAAAGCCGAGTGAGGGAACGATTACCGTCAGCGGGCAAAATATTGCCCTGGTACGCGATAAAGACGGGCAGCTTAAGGTGGCGGACAAAAATCAGCTTCGGCTGTTGCGCACCCGCCTGACCATGGTTTTTCAGCACTTTAATCTGTGGAGCCATATGACAGTACTGGAAAATGTCATGGAAGCCCCGATCCAGGTATTAGGCCTTAGCAAGCAGGCATCGCGTGAACGCGCGATGAAGTACCTGGCCAAAGTCGGTATTGATGAAATGGCGCAGGGTAAATATCCGGTTCATCTTTCAGGTGGACAGCAGCAACGCGTCTCGATCGCGCGGGCGCTGGCAATGGAGCCGGAAGTCCTGCTGTTTGATGAGCCAACATCCGCTCTCGACCCGGAGCTGGTCGGCGAAGTATTGCGTATTATGCAGCAGCTGGCAGAAGAGGGGAAAACCATGGTCGTGGTCACCCACGAAATGGGCTTTGCGCGCAATGTCTCTTCCCACGTTATTTTTCTCCATCAGGGGAAAATTGAGGAGCAGGGGCATCCGGAGCAGGTGTTTAATAATCCGCAAAGCCCGCGGTTACAACAATTTTTAAAAGGCTCGCTGAAGTAGCGGCGGGGTGTTTTACCCTCTCCCTGAGGGAGAGGGTGAGTTTCCGCCTGCTTACTTACCTTCTCCTCTTAACACTCAACCGGCCCGCAAAAAATCATGTTTAGTTAATCGAAAGGCCCAGTCATCGTAATATTCATCATTAAGCAAAAAGGATTTCTCCAGCACCTGCTCACGTATAAAGTGCGCCTTTTCCAGTACCCGAACCGATCCGCTATTGTTGGCCAGTACCCATGCGTTAAGCGCTTCAACACGGGCCTGATAAAAAGCATATTCGCAAACGGCTTTCAGCGCCTCGCTGGCGATCCCGCGCCCCTGAGCCGCAGGTAAAACCGAATAACCGATATCCGCCTCTGTGGGGTGAAGTTTGCTGATCCGCAGGCCAATATCGCCTAACGCGGTGTCATCGCCGTGCAGACGGATCACAAACGCATTTTTATCCGCCAGCCGCTGTTCGAAAACCCGTCGCGTATCTTCTTCTGAGGCAACGCTCGCCATGTAGCGCATCACATCACTGTTTTGACGCAGCGCGCGAAAGAAAGGCCAGTCGGATGGCTGGAAAGTAGACAGGGTGAAGCGGGGAGTCAGTAATGTGAGCATGTGTATCATCAGTCCGGTGAATCAGGCAGTTCACCTTATCACCGGGCTGTAAAGAATTCGCCGGGATTACCCTACCAAATCCTGTAGTGCCTCTTCCAGATCGTGCCAGCGAAAGGCGAATCCGGCGGCTTCAAGCCGTCTGGGTAACGCACGTTGTCCGCCCAGTACCAGCACCGACGATTCGCCCATGATGAGACGTACGGCAGTTGCCGGCGCACGCAAAATAGCGGGTCGGTGCAATATCCGCCCCAGGGTATGGGCGAATTGTTCGTTGCGTACCGGATAGGGCGAGACCATGTTGAACGGGCCACGGAGATCGTTATCCAGCAGCCAGAGAATGGCATTGGCCATATCATCAATATGGATCCACGCCAGGTATTGCCGTCCATTTCCTACAGGACCCCCGAGTCCGACGCGAAACAGGGGCAGCAGCTTTGCCAGCATTCCCCCATCGCGGGACAGCACCGCACCGGTTCGCAGCAGGCAGATGCGGGTTTTATCACTTTGCGCGCCGCAGGCAATCTGCTCCCACTGGCTGCATAGCTTATGGGTAAATTCGTTATGCGGAGGTTCTTCTTCGTTCACCACCACTTCACCTGAATCGCCATAATAACCGACCGCTGAACCTGAAATGAAAACGCCTGGCGGGGTATCGCTGGCCTTTATCAGATCAACCAGCTGCTGGGTGATGTCCCAGCGGCTGCGGCATAAACGCTGTTTTTGCGCGTCGGTCCAGCGTTTATCGGCAATGGGTTCACCGGCCAGATTAATCACGGCATCAATCGTGTTGAGATTGGTCTGGTCTTTCAGGCCTTTCCAGTAGGTTACGCGCTCGCCAAAGTGTTGCCGCGCTTTCTGGGGATCGCGGGTAACCAGCGTTACAGTATGGTTAAGCTCCAGTAAACGAGGAACGAGATAGCGACCAATCAGGCCGGTCCCGCCGGTAAGCAGAATGTTCATACCCTCTCCATGATGGGCTTAGCGTTGCCAGCTCAGGGTTATTGAAACAGAGTCGGCGTAGCGTAGCGCATGAGGTTTATCGATCTCGACCTCCGCCCGGGTCACCCACGGGTGCTCACAGGCGAGGTCGAGCACGTCCTGAGTTAATTTCTCCAGCAGCGAAAAACGCTGGCTTTCCACATACTGAATGATGCGTTTAGCGATCGTCCGATAGTTGAGCGCATCGTTAATATCCTCACTTGCCCGCGCCCGCTCAGCCGGATAATGAATTACAACGTTAATCACAATATCCTGGCGATTGGCAATTTCCTCCTCTTTAATGCCAATAAAGGTGCGCAAGCGCAGATTTTTTATCCGAATGATGGCCTGTGATTGCGGCATTATGACTTCCTTTTTGATACCGTTTTTATCTTTGCGAAAAGCAAACCGACAGCGATGCCGCTACACCGGCTGCGCCAGCTGAAGCGCTTTTTGCGTCGCCGGACGCCGTAAAATACGCTGATACCAGTTATTGACTGCCGGATAGTTATTCAAATCAATACGCTGGCGCTGGGCAGAGTGTACCCACGGCCAGCAGGCCATATCCGCAATACTGTAGTGTTCACCACCAAGCCACGGCGAGTTCCCCAGCCGTTTATTGAGCACGCTATACAGGCGCTGGGTCTCAACCTGATAGCGTTCAATGGCATAAGGAACGGGTTGCGGAGCGAAATGATTAAAGTGGTGATTCTGCCCGAGCATCGGCCCTAGTCCGCTCACCTGCCAGAATAGCCACTGTAACGTAGTATGACGCTCACGCAGTTCACCGCTCAGAAACTGCCCCTGTTTCTCCGCCAGATAAAGCAGGATCTCTCCTGATTCAAACAGGCTCAGAGGTTCGCCGCCGTCAGCAGGCTGGTTATCAACAATGGCCGGAATTTTGTTGTTCGGCGAAATAGCGAGGAAATCAGGGCGGAACTGATCGCCCTTACTGATATTGATCCGAATTAACCGATACTCAAGCCCTGCTTCCTCCAGAAAAAGCGTAACTTTATGGCCGTTGGGCGTCGGAGCATAGTAAAGATCAATCATTACTCTTTCCTTTGTTGAGGTCAGCTTATGTTATGAGAAAGTATAGGCGGTCGCGGACAAAGCAGCTTTTATCAAGGCGCGAATTTGTAAAATCTCGTATGATCGAGACGGTCACTAAAGAGGAGAAAACCGCAATGAAACTGATGTTTGCATCGGACATTCATGGGTCGCTTGCGGCCACCGAAAAGGTATTAGCACGGTTTGCTGAAAGCGGTGCCCGCTGGCTGATCATTCTGGGTGATATTCTTAACCACGGTCCGCGCAATGCGCTACCGGAACGCTATGCGCCTGCGGAGGTTGCGGTTCGGCTCAACGAGCAGGCCGAACGCATCATTGCCGTGCGCGGCAACTGCGACAGTGAAGTCGACCAGATGCTATTAACCTTCCCGATAATGGCCCCGTGGCAGCAAGTGTTAACCGATGAACAGCGGCTGTTTCTGACGCATGGACACCTGTTTGGTGCCGATAATCTGCCGTCATTGTCACCAGGAGATATCCTGGTTTACGGCCATACGCATCTGCCAGTGGCGGAAAAACGTGACGGCATCTACCATTTTAATCCTGGCTCGGTGAGTATTCCCAAAGGCGGTAATGAAGCCAGTTATGGTATTTTTGATAACCATGTCTTACGTGTTATCGCACTCAATGATCAACGGGTGATTGCAGAAATCGCGATTAATCCGTAATTTACCCGTCAACCATAAACGCGCCTTAAGAGCGCTTGTAAGAGAAGGTTTTCTGATGGTGGAGCAAACGCATTTGGCAGATATGGAGTGGGTGGACATTGTCAATGAAGACAATGAGGTCATCGCGCAGGCGAATCGTGCTCAAATGCGCGCGCAGTGCCTACGTCACCGGGCAACCTATATTGTTGTTCATGACGGGATGGGTAAGATCCTGGTGCAGCGCCGTACCGAAAGCAAAGACTTTATGCCGGGGATGCTGGACGCCACCGCAGGCGGCGTCGTACAGGCCGATGAAGGTATGTTAGAAGCCGCACGTCGTGAGGCAGAAGAGGAGCTGGGTATTGCTGGCGTGCCCTTTGCCGAGCATGGGCAGTTCTATTTTGAAGACAAACATTGCCGGGTCTGGGGCGGGCTGTTTAGCTGCGTTTCACATGGGCCGTTCGCGCTACAGGAAGATGAAGTGAGCGAAGTATGCTGGATGGAGCCTGCGGAAATTACCGCCCGCTGCGATGAATTCACCCAGGATTCGTTAAAAGCGCTGGCCCTGTGGATGACCCGCAATGCCAGTAACGAAGCGTCAAAGCTGGAAGTGACAGAGTAGTCGTTTATCCCTTTCATTGCCCTGAACAGACCCTTGCGCGACGAGAGTATCGCGAGGGTCTTTTTACTCTCCTGCTCTTTTGCATCGAGTAATATCAGTCATACCCTGCCTGTTGATCATTTCCGCTGATTTATGCTTACCTGGCCGAATGCCCATCAGCCAATTTTCAGACCAAATAAAGGGTTACCCCGTTTTTTAAGGGGTTGTTGTCATCTGTTTTGTCCGTATTCTAAAACGTTGCGCTAAAAGTTGCCCGACGCCAAAAAAGGACGTAGAGACATGCAGTCTGCTATTCAGCTTACCCCTGAACAAACATTTGATTTCCTTCTTAACGTTGCCATTACTCGACCGGTTTTCCTGTGGGGGGCGCCGGGAATTGGTAAAAGTGCGCTGGTCAGACGCTTCGCTGATGAAGTTGGTATGGAGTGCGTTTCACTCCTTGGAAGCCAGCTGGCCCCGGAAGATCTTCTCGGTATTCCACAAATTGACGGTCAGTGCTCGCGTTTTTATCCTCCTGCCAATATTGTTCGTCAAAAGCCCTTTGTGCTGTTTCTGGATGAGCTCAATGCCTCGTCGCATGAAATTCAGAAAGCGTTTTACTCCCTGATCCTTGAGCAGCGTATTGGGGAGTACCGTCTTCCGGAGGGCACCGTGGTTATCGGCGCCGGGAACCGGGCCAAAGATGCTGCGATTGTCAAGCCGATGCCGTCAGCGCTGATTAACCGCATGGTGCATGTTCATCTGCGAGCCGATCACCGTCAGTGGCTGCACTGGGCGATTAATGAGGCGGGCCTTCATCCGTGGGTGGTGGAATATATCCAGATGCGTCCGGATCAGCTGTGGAATGAGCCGCCGAAACATGAAGAACCCTTTTCCACGCCGCGTAGCTGGCATATGTTGTCTGATGCGCTTTTCTCATTTGGCGATGAAATACCCGTTGAAATGCTTGAAGCGCTGATTTACGGGCTGCTCTCGCCGGCCCATGCTGGCAGCTTTAAAGGTTTTGTGAAGCAAATTCGCCAGAAGCACACCATTACAGCCATTCTAAAAGGTGATGCGGCCTGGCCGGACGATCCTGCCGATCGCGATGTCCTCTATTTCCTGGCACAGTCGTTTCGTTCGCATTTGTATAAGGAGTTGCCTGTCGAGGATCAATCTTTGCGCAGCGAGCATAAGCGGCTGGCGATACAGGCCAAAGACAGCCTGAAAACGCTGGCGCGTATTAGCGTCGAAATTGCCCAGTCGGTGATGAGTGAAGATGAAAACGGTAAAAAACTGCCTGCCTGGTTTTTGATTGAAGTCGCGCGTGATTTGCCTCGTCTGGCGGCAAGAGCGAAATCATCATGAGTAAAGCGGCGCGCAACCCAGCGCTTGACGCCTGTAAAGCAGGCCTTGAGATGGTGATGAAACATCCGCTGTTCGCGCCGATAGGGGCGCGGATCTATAAGCAATTCGATACTGGCCATACGTATGTTTCTTCTAAAGGCTGGGTGAGTATTGGCGATAATGGCTACCTGTGGCTTAACGCCAAGCGTCATGCTACTCCGGCGCAGTGGGCGCGGATGATCGCGCAGGCGCTTTCCGCCCTCGGTTTTGGCCTGATTCGCGATCCCGCGCCGCATTCATCTCAACAATGGGAACTGGCGGTGCTGATTGCGATGATGCGTTTTTGCGAAGAGTTGAAAATTGGCCCTCTGCCTGACGAACTTCAGTCTTTTCCTTTTCCCGAGGGAAACCACGCCGATGCAGATGCGCTTTTCCGTCAGATCCGTGAAGAGGGCATTGCTGAAGAATTGCATCAATGGCAACGGCGTTATTGCGGTGATGCTAAAAGCTGCTTTTATATTAGCGCGCCGCGGGCTAACCGCTATACCGCTCCGCCTGACTGGAAAATGCTGCTGGCGGAAGGGCTGAGTCATAGCGTCAGTGTGGCGCTGGAGCAGGTCGGCGGATATCAATCTTCCGATCATACCGCATATAAAATGAGCGCGGCGCAGAAAGCACGCCAGCAAATTATGACTCTCTACCCGTTATTGGGCGCGCTGGCGGCCAGCTTTGATATTGAAGAAGATGGTCAACTTTGTAGCCAGTACGACATTGCTGTGGCAGCTATTGATGTCAGTATCCGCAAAATCTGGATTAATCCTCATGCCCGCCTCAACAAAGATGAACTGGTCTTCGTGTTCGCTCATGAACTGCTCCATGCCGGACTCAACCACGCTTCACGGCGTCGGGGGCGCGATCCCGAACTGTGGAATGTCGCCTGCGATTTCATTATTAACGACTGGCTGATCCAGATGCAGGTCGGGACGCCACCGGACCTGGGAATGCTGTACGATCCGCAGTTCAGCGCCATGTCTGCAGAGGAGATTTACGACGCGCTGGCACAAAATATGCGTCAGTCGCGCAAGTTAATCACCCTGCGCGGCCGGGCGGGCGGTGATATTCTGGTGGAGGAGGCGGAAAGTCAGTTTACTGATGCGGAAGCGTGGTGTCGGCGGGCGCTCTATCAGGGGCTGGATCGCTGCCTGTATGCGCCGATGCGCGGGACCCTTCCGGCAGGGCTTATTGAGGAAATTCGCAGTCTGGCACAGCCGCCGATCCCGTGGGATGTCGCGCTCGCCGAGTGGTTTGATGAACATTTTCCGCCCCCTGAACAGCGGCGCAGCTATGCGCGACCCTCGCGTCGTCAAAGCGCTACGCCCTCTATTCCGCGCCCGGCAGTCATTAAACCCACCGAAGACGAGCGCCGCTCGCGGGTATTTGGTGTGATTCTTGATACTTCAGGCTCTATGGATCCTCAGCTGCTGGGTAAGGCGCTGGGCGCAATTGCCAGCTATTCCCTGGCGCACGAGGTTTTTGCCGTGCGCTTTATTTGCTGCGATGCCAGAGCCTGGGATCGCGGATGGGTGCCGCCCGAGCAGTTGCTCAACCATTTCACCATTCAGGGGCGCGGTGGCACCATTTTGCAGCCGGGCGTCGATATGCTGAACGGTCTGGCACTGAAAGGCGATTTTCCCAAAGGAGGACCGGTTCTGATCATCACCGATGGCTACTGTGAGGAGCATATCAGCGTTACGATGGAACACGCCTGGCTATTACCGCAGGGAAGGCGGTTGCCGTTTGTACCGCGCGGGAAGGTCTTCCAACTGAGCTAATCCAGCATGGCGTGGCTAATGGTTACGCCACTGGCTTAATAACGCATACAGTTTCGCCGGCTCCAGCGGTTTACGCAGTACCAGATAGCCATCCTCTTCTGCTTCCTGCAAAACCGGCGAATTAAACTCGCCGCTGACCATCGCACCGCTGATATCCGGCAGACGCTCAAACAGGGCTTTAAGAATATCAAAGCCGCTTTCACCCGAACGCAAACGCTGATCGCACAATACGGCAAAGGGAGTAAATCCCTCATCGACAATGGCAAACGCTTCGCCTGCCGAAGCGGCGCACCGCACTGTTAGCCCCCATGTTTCCAGTAAACTTTTCCATGCCGATCGCACCAGCGGATCGTCATCGACAATTAGACAACCGCCGCTGAGTGGTTCATAGCGGCTGGCGGGCAGGTAGGTGTCCGCTGCCGGAGCCCTTTCGGCTGTATTAACCTCAACGTCATGACGGATAAAGCGCATCCAGAACCGCGAGCCTTTACCCTCGACAGAGTTCATACCATACTTCACGTTCATCATCCTGGCGCAGCGGGCCACCACAGCCAGCCCCAGCCCATGTCCGGCACTGTCAATTTTCCAGGCCAGTTCCGGGCGGTAATAAGGGGAGAAGATCTTGCCTTTTTCTTCATCGGCAATGCCCACGCCAGTATCCCACACGTCGACCAGACACTCTGCGCCGCGTGGGCGAATAGCCACCAGTACGCCGCCACGCTGGGTGTACCGTAACGCATTCTGTATCAAATTAATCAGCGACTGCCGTACAAGGAGCGGATCTGCCATCACGTATAGACGGCGTTTGGGCCGCCAGAAACGCAGGGCCAGCCCCCGGCTATTGGCCTCTTCACGAAAGAGCGTCATCGCCGAAGCGACCAACGCGCCAATATCAACGGATGTTGTCGCGATGCGGGTATTACCCGATTCAATCTTGCTCAGATCCAGCAGCGAATTAAACATCAAGTGAACAGAACGTACACTATGCTGTAAATCGAGCAGCTGCGGCATCAGTTTTTCATCACGATTTTTGTGGATGATAGCCTCAATCAGAAAGCCCATCGCATGTACCGGCTGGCGCAAATCATGGCTGGCGGTGGTGAGGAATTGGTTTTTATCAAGCAGCGCCTGTTCAGCTTCGTCGCGGGCCTGACGAAACTGCTCCGCCAGACGGGAACTTTTTTCCTCAAGCTTTGCCTGCTGAATAAAAAAAGCATGAGAGGTTAATGCATGACGATAAATAGCTAAAGCGTACAATAAGTTCAGCATCAGAACGATGGCCATCGCATTGTCCAGTCGCCAGATAATTCCTATGTTAAGCAGTCCCCACGATGCAAAGAAAAAGCGCGTGAACGTACTAATTACCGGCGTAAGGTGGGTGGCATTAGCTGCGACGATGGCGGCAATACTGATATTAAGTAGCAAAAAAAAATCGAAATTATGCGTTTGTGGCGTAATTAAGTAGAGCGAAGAGATACCCAGCCCGTGGATAAATGCTACGTTATTAACGCGCGGCAACCAGCGCCGCAGTACTGTCTCCGGATCATGTTTTTTGACATCACGTAGATAACGCCGGTGCCATAATCTCATGGCGACGGCACAAAGCAGATAAAGTACGATCCAGATAATCGTCAGGCGTAGCGTATCACCCAGCAAATAAAGCCAGATAGCGAACGGTATCCCGACGAAAGGCACGGCCGTAAAGCTGAACAGCAGGCGAATAAACGTATTATCCAGCATGCGGATCTGTGCCTGCGATGAAATTCCATCACTTTGTAGACTCCGCGAATAAATCATTCGGAACGCCCGCGTTTACTGTGCAGCAGCGTAATCGCCTCGACCCGACTGTTGACCCCGAGTTTTTTCAGAATATTACTGATATGCTCCTTAACGGTCGGTTCGGATATAGTAAGTTGCAACGCAATTCTTTTATTTGGCAGGCCACGCATCATCATGTTTAGCACCTCAATCTGGCGAGGCGTTAAGTTAAATTCTTGCAAAAGAGAATGGCTTACAGCTACCACTTCTTCATTGCCCGCAGGAAACCATTCCTTATTTTGTTTGAGTGCGCTGACGGCGCTAAGAAATAATTCAGGTGTCTCATTCTTAAGGACAAACCCGTGCCCGCCAGCCGTTTTTACTTTTAACCACAGTTGGTTATTTTCATCGCCGCTAACGACCAGTAAGCGCACCCGCGGATAAAGATTTTTTATCTCTTTAAGTAATTTTAAAGCAGTACCAGAAGATAGCCAAAAATCAATCACCAATAATAGTGGGGGGCCGTACTCGCGAATATGACGATAACAATTTTCCTCGGTTGTCACCACACAGGCTTTTTTGAATTGGCAATGTGTACTGAGGAAATTAGCAATACCGCTGGCGACAAGCGGATGGTCATCAACGACCAGCGCATACTCTTGCTGCAAAGGCCACTCCTTTTAAATTTGGCCTCAGAAGAGGCTGATGACTTCTTATTATCTACCTTCCCTACTTTAGGAGGGTTTTTTCAATTAGGAAAGACAAATATATTATTTGAGGATCTTGATAAGAGAAAACATAAAGCCATTCAGTGTCAGGAACTGTCTGGTTATAAAGGATAATTTATGAAAAAAACACTTGCCGTCTTAACCGTTACGATGCTGCTGACCGGTTGCTCAACAATGAAAACCGATCAGGCTGTTCCACTGCTTCAGGCAGAAACGGCCAAAATGCTGGGCCTCGGATCGTCAGATGAAATTATCGTGACCAATGTGAATGGGGAACAGCCTGATGCGCTCGGCGGACAAAAGCTGACATATCGCGCAACCACCGAAAAGGGGCGTATTTTTGACTGCTCGTCGCTAATGATGGCCGGGATTTTAGGTTCGGCCCCCACGCTCAGCGCCCCAAGCTGTGTACCTGTGGTTACACATAAATAATGCGTTCGAGGATCGGCCCGGCCGATCTTTTAATTCCTTTAACGCAGCGTAATCTGCTTTCGCTACGTTAAATAGTGCCCTGCAAGCCTGCGTTCGCGAAATACGTTGCTATAGCCGTCAGTGCATCACATTTTTATAGCAACGACCTTCGTGATACCACGCTAATTAAATGGAGACTGCACGTGAACACGAATTTCTCACAGCCATTAGCGGTTAAAACGCCTCTTTCTAAACTTTACCTCGCATTATTTTCTGCACCGTTACTGTTTTTAGGGCCCACCGATATGGCTCGCGCTGATGATGCCATTTTTGATGGTGAATCAACGGTGAGCGAATCACTGGGCTATACCGGAAATGTGTATGTTGGTCGTAATCAAAGCGGAAATCTGCTTATCGATAATGGAAAAATTACCGCGTATAACATCAATATCGGCCGCGTTTCCAACGGTCAAATTCATGACAGCAGCGTGACAGTTAAAGGGCCGAATGGCGAATTAAACGCGGTTAACGATCAATACGTGTTGCGCGGTGATTTAAATTTAGGACTGGCCACATTACGTGTTGAAGAGGGGGCGCTGGCCAGCGCGAAGGAAATCGTGGTGGGTGCTAACCGGGGCTACGATAGCCACCTGATTGTCACGGGGCCAGGCTCCAGAGTCACCAGTAACTTCCTGAGTGTCGGCATCGATTTAGGCGCGCGCTCGACCGTGTTGATTGAAGATGGTGCGGTGTTGACCACCGCCAATGAAGCGCGGATTGGCAGCGGTTCCGGACCAGATGATACTGACGCCCTCAGCCCGAAAGCCACGGTAACCGGTAATAATTCGCAGTGGAACGTGACTAACGCGCTGGCTCTTAATGGCGATCTTGATGTACTAAACGGCGGTGCGGTCAATGTTGGTAACATTCAGGTTGCAGGCGTCTCCGGATCGGGTAGAACGGCTGAGTTGTATATTGCCGGGGAAGGCGCACGTCTTACCAGCGCCAGCACGGTCAATGTCGGCGATTACGGTAATGGCGTACTGTCGGTAGCAGATGGCGGGGTGTTCTCCGCAGGCAGCAACACGCTGGTTCTGGGAACGACAAGCTCCGGCTCCAACCGTGGCGCGCTGATCGTGGGCAGTCGGGGAAATCTGGATACCGGCACCGGGCTGACTGAGCCAACGCTCGGAGCCGCAGGCGGTGTAGGGGGTATCGATCCACAAACCGCGATCGATTTGCGCGGCGGACTGTTCGGCAGCTATGTCTATTTCAATCACACTGCCGACAATTATGATTTTAGTAACACCATGACCGGTGAAGGCGATGTCATCAACACGGCCGGACAGACCACCTTAAGCGGCGATCTTACCGGGCTTAAGGCGAATGTTGCGGCGCGTGGCGGTAAAATTATTATCGCCGGCGATATCAATACCCAGCCAGAAGATAATCTTTTTGATGTGCAAACGCTGAGCGCGGAGAGCGGCGGTACGCTAATCCTTAATGGCACCGCCGGTTCCGATGTCAGTAATGGGGTGGGCTACAGCAGCGCCGCCTCAATTAAGTCTGGCGGTACGCTCGGCGGTAACGGGACGCTGGGGCAGACAGAGATCCTGTCCGGCGGTCATATTTCTCCTGGCGACGGTAATATCGGTACGCTGACCCTGAAGCGCTACCTTAATTTTATCGGTGAGTCGTTTTATGACGTTGATATCGCAGGAGATGGCCGAAGCGACCAGCTGTTAGTCGACGGAAAGACCACTATCAGTGAGCAGGCAAAAGTGCAGGTGAATGCGCTGGATCCGCAGACCAGTTATCAAAGCGGACAGCGCTATCGCATCCTGACGTCAAATGGCGGCATTGACGGTCAATTTGCTTCTGTTCTCTCCCGTTCCGCATTCCTTGACGTGGCACTGGACCAGAGTGCAAACGCCGTTGATTTAACGATTGCGCAAAAAGAGGCGGGCGGTGAAGATCCGGGTACCGGTAACCCGGGTACCGGTAACCCGGGTGGCGGCGATCCGGGCGGTGAGGATCCGGGCACCGGCAACCCGGGTAACGGCGATCCGGGCGGTGAGGATCCGGGCACCGGCAACCCGGGTAACGGCAATCCGGGCGGTGAAGATCCGGGTACCGGTAACCCCGGTAACGGCAATCCGGGTGGTGAAGATCCCGGCACCGGCAACCCCGGTAACGGCAATCCTGGCGCCGGTAATCCGGGCAGCGGTAAGCCGGGTATTTTCCAGACCGTGGCCGAAACCGATAACCAGTGGAATACCGCAGGCGCGCTCTCAACCCTGACGCAAAGCGGGCCGTCTCTGGCGCTGTACAACTCACTGCTGCTGTTAAGCGCGCCCGAAGCGCGTGAAGCTTTTAACCAGCTTTCCGGTGAGGCTTATCCTTCCATGCAGTCGAACCTGATCGCCGGTAGCAGTAAAGTGCTTAACGTCCTGAATCAGCGAATGCTGCGCGTTTTTGATAATGATGCGCTGCCGGTCCCGCCGATGGCGATGTCGCTGGTTCAGTCGGCAGACGATCGCAACAATGGCGTCTGGGGCCAGACATTTGGCTCGTGGAATAAAAACGATGGCGACGGTAATACCGGTAAGCTGGACGGCAGTACGACCGGTTTCCTGATCGGCGCGGATCGCAAGCTCGACGATCGCGACGTGCGCATCGGCGGCTATTTTGGCTACAGCCGTGGCGATTACGATGTCGACAGCCGTCGTTCAAGTATCGACAGCGATAATTATCACCTCGGTCTGTATGCCGCAGGACAGCAGGACGCGTTCTCCCTGCGTGGAGCCGTGGGTTACACCTGGCATAAACTCGACGGTGAGCGCAGCGTTGATTTTAACGGTTTCTCCGATCGTCTGCGTTCGGATTACGACGCAAATTCGCTACTGGCATTCACCGAAGCCGGTTACCGCTTAGGTCAGCCAGAAATGAATGTAGAGCCGTTCGTTAACCTGAGTTATGTCCGTTTGCATACTGACAGTTTCAGTGAAAAGGGCGGGGCCGCGGCATTAAACGTGCGTAACAAAACGACGGATACCTTCTTTTCTACGCTCGGCGTGCGTGGCGTAACGGAACTGCCGCAAAACGTGAGTCTCTATGGTTCACTGGGCTGGCAGCACGCGTACGGCGATAAAAAAGTCTCATCGCGAATGGCGTTTGCGGGTAGCAATACCTTTATTACTCAGGGTAATGCGGTGGATGAGGATTCGCTGGTTGGCGATGCCGGGGTCAGCGTGCGGCTGTCACGTACGGCCAGTATTGATCTCGGCTATCAGGGACAATTTGGTTCTGATACCCGTGACAATGCGGTGAATGCCAATATCCGCTGGTCGTTCTGATCCTATTCACATGATAAAAAAGGCCGCAACGTTAACCGTTGCGGCCTTTTTTTAATTAGCGAACAGGTTAGTCCTGCTGGGAAGACTGGATCGCCGTCAGCGCGATGGTATAGACGATATCGTCAACCAGTGCGCCACGAGACAGGTCATTCACCGGCTTACGCATACCCTGTAGCATTGGCCCGATAGAGATCAGGTCCGCAGAACGCTGTACCGCTTTGTAGGTGGTGTTACCGGTGTTCAGATCCGGGAAGATGAACACGGTCGCACGACCCGCAACCGGAGAGTTCGGAGCTTTAGATTTTGCCACGTCGGCCATTACCGCAGCGTCATATTGCAGCGGGCCGTCGATCATCAGGTCAGGACGTTTTTCCTGTGCCAGACGAGTCGCTTCACGCACTTTCTCTACATCGCTACCTGCACCAGACGTGCCGGTGGAGTAGGAGAGCATCGCCACGCGCGGCTCAATACCGAAGGCAATCGCCGAGTCGGCAGACTGGATAGCAATTTCGGCCAGCTGTTCAGCGGTCGGATCCGGGTTGATCGCACAGTCACCGTAAACGTAAACCTGTTCCGGCAGCAGCATGAAGAACACAGAAGACACCAGCGAGCTGCCTGGTGCGGTTTTGATAAGCTGCAGCGGCGGACGAATGGTATTGGCGGTGGTGTGAACCGCACCGGATACCAGACCGTCAACTTCGTTCTGCTCCAGCATCAGCGTACCCAGTACCACGTTGTCTTCCAGCTGTTCACGGGCAACGGCTTCGGTCATGCCTTTGCTCTTACGCAGCTCAACCAGGCGAGCCACGTAGCTCTCACGTACCACTTCCGGATCGACGATTTCGATACCCGCGCCCAGTTCTACGCCCTGAGCCGCAGCAACGCGGGTGATTTCATCCGGGTTACCCAGCAGCACACAGGTTGCGATGCCGCGCTCGGCACAGATTGCCGCCGCTTTAACCGTACGCGGCTCGTCGCCTTCCGGCAGAACAACACGTTTGCCCGCTTTACGCGCAAGCTCGGTCAGCTGGTAACGGAACGCTGGCGGAGACAGACGGCGGCTGCGTTCTGACGTCGCGGTCAGAGACTCGATCCAGTCGGCATTGATATAGCTGGCAACGTATTCCTGAACTTTTTCAATACGCTCATGGTCATCAACCGGCACTTCCAGGTTGAAGCTTTGCAGGCTCAGAGAGGTCTGCCAGGTATTGGTGTTCACCATGAATACCGGCAGGCCAGTGGCGAAAGCACGTTCGCACAGTTTGCTCACGCGGGGGTCCATCTCGTAAGCACCGGTCAGCAGAATGGCACCGATTTCCACGCCGTTCATGGCAGCCAGGCATGCAGCAACCAGCACGTCAGGACGGTCAGCGGAAGTTACCAGCAGGGAGCCTGCGCGGAAGTGTTCCAGCATGTGCGGAATGCTGCGGGCACAGAAGGTCACAGACTTCACGCGGCGGGTGTTAATGTCGCCTTCGTTAATTACGGTCGCGTTCAGGTGACGTGCCATATCGATAGCGCGGGTTGCGATCAGATCGAAGCTCCACGGTACCGCGCCGAGAACCGGCAGGGTGCTGTTATTCTGCAACTGTGCCGGGTCGATTTTCACAACCTGCGCTTTGTTGGAGTCGTCGAAAATCTCGGACAGATCGGGACGGGTACGGCCCTGTTCATCAACGGGCGCGTTCAGCTTGTTCACGATAACGCCGGTCACGTTGGCGTTTTTCGCGCCGCCGAAGCTGCTGCGAGTCAGTTCCATACGCTCTTTCAACTGCTCTGGCGTGTCGGTGCCCTGAGACATAACAAACACGATCTCGGCGTTCAGCGTTTTGGCGATTTCATAGTTCAGCGATTGTGCAAACTGATGTTTACGCGTCGGGACCAGACCTTCAACCAGAACGACTTCAGCGTCTTTGCTGCTTTCGTGGTAGTTAGCGATAATCTCTTCCATCAGCACATCTTTCTGATTGCTGGAGAGCAGAGACTCAACGTGGCTCATTTTCAGCGGTTCAGCTGCTGGCAGGCCAGAGTTGGTACGCACAATCGTGGTGGTCTGGTCTGGCGCATCGCCGCCGGCACGCGGTTGAGCAATAGGCTTAAATACGCTCAGGCGCACGCCTTTACGTTCCATCGCACGGATCACGCCAAGGCTGACGCTGGTCAGGCCGACGCTGGTTCCGGTTGGGATGAGCATAATAATACGGGACACGGTTTATCCTCTTTGGTTACCACCCGGTTCGGGCGGGAGATAAAACAGCACCGCCAGCGTTGGCTGGCGGTGGAGTGAATCAGGCAGTCAGACGGCTGGCGTCTTGAGCGATGACCAGTTCTTCATTCGTCGGGATCACAACCGCAGGGCGGGTGCCTTCCTTGTTAATGAAACCGGTGTTACCAAAGCGAGCGGCCAGGTTGCGCTCGTGGTCAACTTCGAAGCCCAGTACGCCCAGTTTGCCCAGAGACAGTTCACGTACCATCGCAGCGTTTTCACCGATACCACCGGTGAAGACAACGGCGTCCAGACGACCGTCCATCAGCGCGGTGTAAGAACCGATGTATTTCGCCAGGCGGTGGCAGTAAACGTCCATTGCACGTTTAGCGTCGGCTTTGGTCTGGTAGTTATCTTCAACATAGCGGCAGTCGCTGGTGACTTCGGTCAGACCCAGCAGGCCGGACTCTTTGGTCAGCATTTTGTTGATCTGCTCAATGCTCATGCCCAGGGTATCGTGCAGATGGAAAATAATCGCCGGATCGATATCACCTGAACGGGTACCCATGACCAGACCTTCCAGCGGGGTCAGACCCATAGAGGTGTCAACGCACTGGCCGTTACGGATAGCAGAAACAGAACCGCCGTTACCAAGGTGGCAGGTGATGATGTTCAGCTCTTCTACTGGTTTGTTCAGGATTTTTGCGGCTTCCTGAGTGACGTAGAAGTGGCTGGTGCCGTGTGCGCCGTAGCGACGAACGCCGTGTTCTTTATACAGGCTGTACGGCAGGGCATAGAGGTAAGACTCTTCTGGCATGGTCTGATGGAACGCGGTATCGAATACAGCGACGTTCTTATCTTTCAACTGTGGGAAAGACTTCAGCGCCTCGGCAATACCGATCAGGTGTGCCGGGTTATGCAACGGTGCAAAAGAGGCGGAATCTTTGATACCCTGAATAACAGATTCGTCGATAACGACAGAGCGGGTATACTTCTCGCCGCCATGAACGATACGGTGGCCGATAGCGGTCAACTGTGCGGACAGTTCTGGTTTTTGTGCCAGAATAGTATTAACCATATAGTTCAGCGCTTCGCTGTGAGCGGCACCTGCACCTAAAGCCGCTTCTTGTTTATTGCCGTCCATTTTCCATTTGATACGGGCTTCCGGCAGATGGAAACATTCGGCTAAACCAGAAATGTACTCGTCACCATTTACTGCATCAATGATTGCAAATTTCAGTGAGGAGCTACCGCAGTTCAGAACCAGTACTAACTTACTCGACATGGAAGTACCTATTTATGATACGTGGCTAAAAAAACGTCAGAAGTCTAAGCGTAACGCATGGCGACTCTGATATTTATGATTAACATCATGCTCAAATCAATTTTCAGGCATGATGGAAGAAATTCATAATAGTTTACGTCATTTTGCGCAATATTCAGCCAATAGCTGACAATGCATCAATTTGACAAGCCCGGGAGTAAGCGCTAAGACATCCGGAGCGGGCACAGGATACCTGATACCGGGGTCCCGTGACAAAATGTTTTGAACGATGCCGTACACAGTTGTTGTTTTGCACAGATTTTTTAATTTTTATATGTGAAGTTGAGGTAGAGCTATGCCGACACCCGAAATCCGCCCGGCGGGATTTTTTAGCCAGTTTCGTCGTGGCCAGCACTATGCAAAGACATGGCCGATGGAAAAACGGCTGGCGCCGGTTTTTGTTGAAAACCGGGCCATTCGCGCGACGCGTTTCGGCATTCGCATTATGCCGCCCATCGCCATCTTTACCCTGTGCTGGCAAATTGCTCTCGGAGGCCAGTTAGGGCCTGCCGTGGCAACCGCCATTTTTGCCATCAGCCTGCCGATGCAGGGCCTGTGGTGGCTGGGCAAGCGTTCAGCAACGCCGCTACCACCGACTATTTTAAACTGGTTTTATGAAGTGCGTGGAAAACTTCAGGAAGCAGGGCAGGCTCTTGCCCCGGTCGAAGGTAAGCCAGATTACCAGGCGCTGGCTGACACGCTTAAGCGCGCCTTCAAACAACTGGATAAAACTTTTCTGGATGATTTGTAATTACCCCTCAATTACGCATATAAAAGAAGGCACATAAAAAATGTGCCTCTTTTTTTAACGCCGTAAAGTGCCAAAGGAGTCAGAAATGGAAATGACCAACGCTCAACGCCTTATTTTGTCTAACCAGTACAAAATGATGACCATGCTCGACCCTGACAACGCCGAACGCTATCGTCGTCTGCAAACCATTATTGAGCGTGGCTACGGGCTGCAAATGCGTGAGCTGGATCGGGAATTTGGCCAGTTAACCGAAGAAACTTGTCGCGCCATTATCGATATCATGGAGATGTATCACGCGTTGCGCGTCTCCTGGGATAATCTCAAAGATAAAGAAACCATCGATGAACGCCGCGTAACTTTCCTGGGCTTTGACGCGGCCACGGAAGCACGCTATCTCAGCTATGTGCGTTTTATGGTCAACACCGAAGGCCGCTATACCCATTTTGACGCAGGTACTCACGGCTTCAACGCCCAGACGCCTATGTGGGAAAAATACCAGCGTATGTTGAGTGCCTGGCACAACTGCCCTCGTCAGTACCATTTGAGCAGTAACGAAATCAATCAAATCATTAATGCCTGATGGAGGTCGGAGTGCTGTGCAAAGGATTTCTGTTTGATCTGGACGGAACGCTGGTGGACTCGCTTCCCGTAGTGGAACGGTCTTGGTGCCACTGGGCCGATCGGTTTGGCATCGACCATGATGAAATACTGAATTTTATTCATGGCAAGCAAGCCATAACCTCGCTACGTCATTTTCTGGCCGGGAAGTCCGAGGCGGAAATTCTTGCGGAATTTGCCTATCTTGAGCAACTCGAAGCAACGGATACCGAGGGCATCCGGGCGCTGCCCGGCGCGCTGGAGCTGCTGAAGACGCTCGAGCAAAACGCTATCCCGTGGGCCATTGTGACCTCAGGTTCGATTCCGGTGGCCCATGCTCGTCACAACGCGGCGGGTCTGCCGATGCCGGCGGTGTTTGTTACCGCCGAGCGCGTAACGCGCGGCAAGCCTGAACCGGATGCTTACCTGCTGGGTGCTGAATTACTTGGCCTGGCTGCGCAAGAGTGCCTGGTGGTCGAAGATGCCGCTGCGGGGGTTCTGTCTGGCCTTGCCGCAGGGTGTCACGTTATGGCGGTCAATGTGCCTCAGGATATGCCGCGTCTTAATGAGGTCGACTTCAATCTCACGACCCTCAGCGGTGTCGCAATACATAAGCAGCCTGATGGCAACATCAGGGTCAGTATTAATCCCTGATCTCATGATTTAGCCCCGCTTCTGCGGGGTTTTTTTATGGCACTATAGCAATTCCCCTGGGCTGACAAGGATGCGTTGTGAACGGTGAATTAATCTGGGTTCTTTGCCTTCTGGCAGTGGCGATCGTCTTATTTGCCACGGGCAGAATTCGTATGGATGCGATCGCATTGCTGGTCATCGTAGCCTTTATTTTAAGCGATACGTTAACCCTTAACGAAGCCTTTTCTGGCTTTAGCGATCCCAACGTTATCCTGATTGCGGCACTGTTTATTATTGGTGACGGGCTGGTT
>Ga0302347_1000723_pt1 | contig 47240 bp, 34 predicted proteins | sample PhyWR1_FD_202178 | JGI IMG/M metagenome (GOLD analysis project Ga0302347, IMG submission 202178) | Leaf surface microbial communities from wheat plants in UC Gill Tract Community Farm, Albany, California, United States - DLSL W.R1 (v2)... | ecosystem: Host-associated > Plants > Phyllosphere >... | reverse complement strand
CTGAGCGTATGCTGATGCCAGAAGACAAGATCCGTAAAGTGCTGAAAATTGCCAAAGAGCCTATCTCCATGGAAACACCGATTGGTGACGATGAAGATTCGCATCTGGGTGATTTTATCGAGGATACCACTCTCGAGCTGCCACTGGATTCTGCCACTTCCGAAAGCCTGCGTTCTGCTACCCATGACGTCCTGGCTGGCCTGACCGCTCGTGAAGCTAAAGTTCTGCGTATGCGTTTTGGTATCGATATGAACACTGACCATACTCTGGAAGAGGTTGGTAAGCAGTTCGACGTTACTCGCGAACGTATTCGTCAGATTGAAGCAAAAGCACTGCGTAAACTGCGTCACCCAAGCCGCTCAGAAGTACTGCGTAGCTTCCTGGACGATTAATTTACCCAGTCATTGCTCAGTGATTTAGCAGCAATCAGGCCTGATCCGGCATCTACCGGCTCAGGCCTTTTTATTTTCCTTATCGCCCTCGCGCGACCAAAGAGGCTTCAAGCTCCTGATAAGCCGCGACGAGCTGATCGAGCGTCGCCCGATTTAATCCACTGGGATTCGGCAGCACCCACACCTCCGTCTCACCAATCAGTGTCGACTGCTTACCCCATTTAGCCCCTCGCTGATTAAACGCCTGTTCAAATGCCTGCTTACCCAGAATGGCGAGCACACCGGGCTGATAGTCCAGCATCTTCTGTGCCAGCTCCTGTCCACCCGCACGTAACTCCGCCAGCCTGACTTCACTCGCCTGCACTGTAGGCCGCTCCACCAGCATCGTAATGCCACAGCGCGTATCAAGAAGATGCTGCTCTTCTTCTGGTGCCAGCAAACGCTGAGTAAATCCAGCCTGATAAATCACTTTCCAGAATCGATTTCCCGGATGCGCAAAATGAAACCCGGTATGCGCCGACGACTTGCCCGGATTAATACCACAGAACACCACCCGTAATTCTGGTGCCAGAATATCGCTGATCATGACCCCTTCCTTAACTCTTGCCGCTAAAAGTATAAGATTCTGATTCTACTTTGTTTATAAATCCAGCAGATGAACACGAAGCACTGGATTGCTGCTATCAGTTACATTATAATCCTGCCCCACGGCCCCTTAGCTCAGTTGGTTAGAGCACGCGACTCATAATCGCTTGGTCGCCCGTTCAAGTCGGGCAGGGGCCACCAAATTTTAGCTGATAAATCAGTACATTAAGCCACTTCTAACCGAGTGGCTTTTTTGTTTCTAGTGGTCAGTGTCGCAAAAGTGTCGCACCAGTTTTTACGATAGCCTATCTGTCCCTACCTTCCATAATAAAAAAACCGCCGAAGCGGTTTATTTATTACATCCATAAAGAATGCTGTCCGGAGGGTAATGGATGCGGAGGTGCTGGATTGATTTTTCCGGGCGTGACAATGAATCGTTCAACTGATTCCATCGTAACAAATGTGCAACTGCAATTTATGTTAGTGCACTGATGGTAACGTTCTTTAGTGTTTTCACTCAGATAGCAGCGTGTGCTGTATGCTGGCAATTAAACATAGCCACACCCAATACTTCTCTATTTGAGCATTAATTTATTCGGTATCGCTTTCAGATTCATACTCAACATCCGATAACCTGACCTCAAGCTCTAGCCTTGTGGTACAGATGCCTGAACCTGCACCACTGGTGCAGTGGAGGTAATAGATTCAGATGCATTAACAGCAGCTGTTTTAATACGGTGAACCGTCAGCTCACCCCCTTCAGGTTCATACCCGATAACAGCACCCACTTGCCAACCATCAGCCGAAGCAAGTGGGGCGAGATGATCATCAGTAAAAATACCTGGCAGCACAAACACGGTATCAAGCTCACCACCAACTGCTAGAATTAAAACTTTAGCGGCACACTTAGTTTGGCCACGTGAATAGAGGTATATCATCATCTCATAACTTAAACAGGTGATATTATGATCGAACGTAACAGACGAAATTTCAGTCCAGAGTTCAGGCTTGAAGCAGCCCTGCTGGCGACTGGATTTGCGAGCTTTACCCTAATGGGGTAAGAGGCAGCGTATCAGAAAAATATTAGCTACAGTTTTTGAACAATACACCATTCGGAAGCTATGGAACGAAGAACAAGAAGACAGGGGAACTTTAAAAGAGCGGGTTGACGCATGGTATAGCGCCCATGGAATTACTCTTAAAGATGACCTAAGAAAACAGCAAGCTATGCACCATGCTTTTGATTGCATGGGCGAACCGCTTGCACGCGATTTCGATACACAAATGTTTTCCCGCTACCGGGAGAAGCGATTGAAAGGTGAGTATGCCCGTTCAAACAGAGTGAAAGAAGTATCACCTCGCACGCTTAATCTTGAGTTGGCCTACTTTCGTGCGGTGTTCAATGAGCTAAATCGTCTGGGAGAATGGAAAGGTGAAAATCCATTAAAAAATATGCGCCCTTTCCGTACAGAAGAAATGGAAATGGCTTGGCTAACTCAAGACCAGATTGCCTTACTGCTTGAAGAGTGCAAACGACACGATCACCCCGATTTAGAAACAGTGGTTAAAATTTGCCTCGCTACAGGTGCAAGATGGTCTGAAGCTGAAGAGCTGAAAAAAAGTCAGCTCGCTAAATACAAAATTACCTACATCAACACAAAGGGCAGAAAAAACCGCACCGTTCCTATCAGTCAGGAACTTTATGAGTCTTTACCTGATGATAAAAAAAGTCGGCTGTTTGGTGATTGCTATGGTGCGTTCCGTTCAGCTCTGGAAAGGACCGGTTTAGAATTGCCTCCTGGGCAACTCACCCATGTATTACGTCATACCTTCGCAAGTCACTTTATGATGAATGGTGGCAATATTCTGATCCTGCAACGTGTACTCGGCCATACAGATATTAAAATGACGATGAGATATTCACACTTTGCACCAGACCATTTGGAAGATGTTCTAAAATATAATCCATTCTCTAACAAGGCTCTAAAATGAAATTAAAAAAATTATTAGCATTAGATTTTATGGTTAAATTCAAAACAACGTTGGAAACAAAGTTTGAGAAAGAACTTTTCATAGCAAGTCTTAGAAATTATGCATCTCATGGTAACCCTTTGAGATTCCATAATTTTGCATATACTATGAGAGAGCTGATATTACATGTAGTCGCTCGAAAAGCACCTGAAGAAAAAGTTATCGGTGCACCATGGTATACCCGTACAGACCCTACAAGAAAAGTAACGAGAAAGCAGCAGTTAAAATATTGTGCACAAAGAAACATACCAGATAGTTTTCTAGGCATTATAAATACTACCTTTATTAATGATTCCATATCAGAGTTTTCAACAGAATTTGTTAACCTTAATAAATATACACATATAACAGAAAAATATTTTAAACCATCCCCTAAAGAATTTTTTGAAAACGCAAAGGATGTAGTTTCCATCGCTCAGCATTGTTTAGATTTGATGGCTGATACTGCCAGTGAGGTAATTTCCATTCTCGAAGCTGAAATCGATAGTTCAGTTAGAGAACTGGCATATGAAAGTTTACCTGAAGAAATAATGCTCTTAGCACCTCGCGTTTACACTGATTACGTACAAATCGAGGATGTGCATGCATCTAATATTGATGATGAATTTATATACATCGGTGTCGAAGGTTCGGTATCTGTAACACAAGAATATGGTACCAAAGATGATCTCTGCGAAATTCACAATGATTATCCGTTTGGTTTATCTATGAAATGTAGTTTAAGAGACCCATCTCAACTAACTATAACTTCGAAAGAAATTGAAGTAGATACATCTTCTTGGTATGAGTAAGTAAAGCAAATGGCGATAAAAATAGCTAATAATGCACTGACATTTAATCCATTAAACTTTACAAAATAGGCTTAATTAAAAGATGACTAACTATAATAGTTTCGAAATTGAAATAAAAAAAGAGCTTGATGAATCATGGAAAATGACGTTACACATTTTATGTACTTTATATCTGTTAAATTTATTCAGGAATCCTATTAACAACAAAAGAAAAATACAAGAATTTAAATCCAACAACATAGATACTTGGTTGGATTTGTTTTGGCTGTACTTTGAGATTCTTTGCCAAGAGAATGTAAGTATCATTTTAAATAGAAAAAAATTAGATTCAAATTATCTCGATAAAATATTCAACAATGATGATGGTAATATAACATTTGATAAAAATGAAATAACGATTTTAAATGAAATTCTTGATGCTTTAGAACTGGATATAAAAAAAGAAATGAAAAATAAATTCATTATAGATTATGGGCTAAACGATAACAGAATGCAAATAATTGAAAAAGAAGTTGATTTTATTTTTAACTATGTTACTACAATGGAAAGTGTAATCGAGTGCATCAAATTAAGCGAATCAAAAAATAAGGATGAGATGATTTACATGACCATGTCATCATTTTCTAGAACTTTAGCAAGTTACGTCGACGACTCCACAAAACCAGTAATAAAAGAAATAATAAAATTAGGTAATTTACAAAACATCAAATTATTAAAATCCAAAGGATACAGCTCAGAAGAAAATGAAAAGTATGTCAAATCACTATCAAAAAAAGGCATCGGCGATATAATACTGCTACTTCGAACCTATTTTGATCATTCAAAAAACAACATTGAAATATATGAAAAACATAAAACAAAAAGAAACATATTGACTAAATTCATTACTTCAAGAAATAAAATAATTCATAATTTTAGACCTCCTATATCTAATTTCAATTTTATAGTAAAAAACTGGGGAGAATGTTTGAATTTTTTTTCAGATATTATTGAAGAATATACAGGTAATACGGGATTCGATATTTATTTTGAAAAAATTATTACCGAAGGTAAAAAATGCGTTCTTGATGAAAACATCATGAAGCATCGTGTTTTACCTTTGATTAAAAATCATGCATGAGAATTTTCAAGAGGCTGACAGTGGCGATAGAATGGCGGTAGAAATGGCTAATAATAGGTAATCACTGGCAAATAGATGCAAAGTATGTCAATGATAAATAAGGTAAATCATTGTTTTTTCGTTATTCTTATAGGAACTCATAATCGCTTGATCGCCCGTTCAAGTCGGGCAGGGGACACCAAATTTTAGCTGATTAATCAGTACATTAAGCCACTTCTAACGAGTGGCTTTTTTGTTGCCTGGGTTTTGAATGGCGATGAAATAGCAGTGGAATTTTTGCCATCATTTTCTGCTGCTATAAAAATCTATGGTCACTCACGTCCTTGAAACACAGATTTTAACTGATGATGGATTTGCGTAAATCTATTCGGTATCTGATAAGCAATCATATCTGCGCCACAATGAGCCAGGTACCTGCCAAAACTTAAAAATCGTCGGTTTCCAGGAGCTATTTTTTATATCAAGTTTATCCGCAGGCTGATATACCGTTCATGTCTGTCGTCGCAAAACTAGATGGTAACTGCTTAACTTACTGAACGCTGCCTTATGATCTGTAACAGCTCAGGCCTTTTTCCAGGGCATAAGCCGCCACAGTCAACTAACAGCGCTCATTGAGGCATACCAAGTAAAACACCCTCTCTGTTTGAGACCGATAACATCAGGATCATAAATTCGAACGGGTGAAGATCGCACTTTACTCCACAAATTAATCTTATAGTTTTAATGAATGCATGACAGTGACACATCAGGATGATGTTTAACCACAAGGATGACGCATGTATCACAGTGATTCGATCATAAACGGCATCGATGCCAATAAATTAATGGCTCTCCAGCTCGAAAAGGCGCTTTCTGGCGTGAAAGACCAGGCACTTGAGCAGGCCAGTAAGATTGGCGACGGTGCAACTCGCTTGATGTATTACACCTCTTGTTTCACTGAAAATTATCAGGATGTGTGCGCAAAACTGAAAGAGGAAGACCTCCGGTTTATCGAAGGTGTGATACAACTCATAGGCGACCGCGATATTATCTACAGAATGATTCATATCTACTTTGAAAATATATTCAAACAAAAAACCAATCAGCTACTTGAGTATATAAAATGGAAGCTCTTCAAGGCTGGAGTGAACATTTCAGCAAGTCCAATGACAAGTCAGGCGTTTGTTCTTGGTATAACAACATCCATTTGTCTTGGCGTAAGTTTTAACGCATCCGTGATGAAGTGGGCGAGCAAAGGCAGCTCGTACGGAGTTATTGCCGCTGGCCTGTATGGTTATGTACAGCAGGCATCTGAAAGTGCAGAGCGATTAAAGCTAATAAATTCAGATTATTATCACTTACTCTATATCTATAAGCTCGAAATGATGTATTTCTTAGTTGAACCTGCATTTATGAAAGCTCAGTCTTTCAGACAGAGATATCCATCAGACGATGACATCATAAACACCATTATCAGTATGGTTAAGTAAACATGATTAAATTTCTCAAGCAATGGCTAAGAGCACAGGCCTCCTTTTTCTTTTGGGGCTATGTTCCTTGCTTATTTGTCCTTATATTTGGGATGTTTGCAGTCACCTATTTTCGCCCCTACGCCATTCAGTCAATAGGCGTTTTTATGCTACTGACCTTCGCTTTCGTTATCTGGTTTAATCGACCTCATTAATTTTATAAGGATATTAATTATGTCAACTCCGGCCCATTTATGGTTAACAGATGAAATGGCTCACCGATTGTTAGCGGATGTCTGATGCCGACTCGCCTTGGATCGATAGAAATGCGCACGTTAACGCATAACGTCACAATCCCAGTTGATGCCTGTCTAGGGAAACTGACTGGGACGGAAATATTCAGTTCAAAGATGGCCGGAACGACAGAATGACAGCCTAACGCATGGTAAAAAACGCAACTTGCACCGATCCGTTGATAAGTTCGATTTATTTTTGAAGTCATTAACTTTTAAACATAAGCGGAGATGGGAACATCATGTAATAGAAATAATGCTAAACATTCCAGAATAAATCCGGGTATTTAATTGAGTTAACTATTTCGATATATTTAGAGTGGCACTTTCCTTTTCTTTTATCATCATGAATTTTAAATAGATTTCCTGTCGTAAACTTTCATCTTCTGGGCTATATACTCCCGCTACATTTATTTTCCTCTAAGAATCCTAAAAAAATTGGCGGTTAAAATTCTTCGCTACACTTAATTATTTATGATGACTTTTTTGAAGGAATTATAAATATGCAAAATAATGACGATAATCAAGAAGTTAAAAGCGAAGAGAGTGAGCGTGGAGAAGAGATAGAAGTTGATGAGGAGAAGCTGCCCTCTGTCGCTGCCGCGGTTCATGAGCAAATCCGCATGGAGGGAGAGAAAGAGCTGGAGCGGGACGGAATGGCTCTGCTACTTTCAGCCACTGCGGCTGGTATTTCCATGGGGGCCTCGCTGATGGCAAAAGGGATTTTCCAGGTCAATCTTCATGATGTGCCTGGTGGATTTCTGTTGGAAAACCTTGGATATACTTTCGGTTTTATCATCGTCATTATGGCCCGGCAACAGCTGTTTACTGAAAATACCGTGACGGCAGTGTTACCGATTATGCATAAGCCCTCCGCCGGCAATATATTGCTGTTAATGAGGCTGTGGGGCTTGGTGTTACTGGGAAATCTGATCGGTACCGCGCTGGCTTCACTGGCGTTTATCCATCTTCCTATTTTTGACGACGCCACCCGCTCGGCCTTTATGAATATCAGTATGAAGGTCATGGAAAATCCACCTGATGAAATGTTTGCTAACGCCGTGGTGTCTGGCTGGATTATTGCCACTATGGTCTGGATGCTTCCTTCGGCCGGTGCGGCGAAAATCTGGGTCATTATCCTGATGACTTGGCTCGTTGGGCTTGGCGATTTAGCACATATCGTTATTGGTTCAGTAGAGATTTTTTATCTGATCTTCAACGATAATATTCCGTGGCAAGACTTTATCTGGCCCTTCGCCATTCCTACCCTGATTGGAAATATTATTGGTGGAACCTTTATTTTTGCCCTGATAAGCCATGTGCAAATCCGTAACGATATGCGCAATAAATCCCGCGCTGAAGCTAAGGCTCGCGAAAAACGCCAGAAACGCAAATCAGAGCAGAAAAGCGTTGATTGATATTTACCTGTTTTACTAAACCAACACGGCAAGCGTAAGGCTAATACGCTTGCCGTTATCATCTATTTTAGTTGCTCAGGAAGCCGTATTTACCCGTAGCTATCCGCCAGATTTGAGTCCTTTTAACTACCCATTATTTCCCTTTTCAAGGGGGCAACATCATCATTTAACGGCTAAATTATCTATTCATATATCTATTCACAAAGCTATTCAAAACCATGTCTACACGTGCCAGCATGATCAGACAGCGACTGGCTCAAGGCCCCATGAAAACCAGGTAACCAATTGAAAAAATGAAGATTAGTTAGCCGACATTTTCTCGTACATTAAGAGAGCCTGGCGATGATGTGGTTAGAATCGGTGCCGATCTACCTATTCATCTTTCACTCTCTGCCTTGAAGCATTACATCAGCATCTGGATGAAGCTAAATCGCGGATCGCTCGTCTGGGATAAAAACAGAGTCAAAGGGTTACAGGTGACTGAACGCTTTTATCTCAGCCATTCCCTTAGACTGTAAGAAATCGAGGACTCGCCGCGGTGTGACATTGAGGATCCTGTCTTGTGGTAATTCAGTTCTCTCTAAGAGTTTCTGGCATTCCGTAAAATCTCCGAGGCTAAAAGCACTGTGTGAATCCGTTCCTAAGGATAAAAGTCCTCCCTCGTCCCGAACCGCCTCAATAATTTTTAGGCAGTTGGGTAAACTTCCCTTTCGTGAGTGAATAAAAGAGGCATTATTCACTTCCAGTGCAACATTATATTGCCTGGCGGCTACCACAATAGAATGGATATCAATGGGATATTCCGGGTTACCGGGATGGCTGATAATATGAACATGGCCGCTCGCCATCACAGAGAGAAGCGCATCAGTATGGGCGACAATATTCGCCGGGGTGAACACCTGCTTATGAAAACCCGCAATAACCAAATCTAGCGACGCTCTCATCTTATCAGTGCAGTCCGTATGACCATCGGGGCGAATATTGGCTTCAATCCCCCGCAATATCCCGACGCCATCAACAATCCTTGGCAGAATACGCATATTAGAAAAATGAAACGCATGCGGGGCATCCACCATTTCAGGACCATGATCGGTGATGGCAATCAGCTTAAGATCTTTTTTGACCGCCGCAGAGATATAATCATGAACCGTGCTGTAAGCATGCGTACTGGCAATGGTATGCATATGGAGATCAACAGGGTACATAACCACTCCTTTCTATACCCGTCATACTTCAAGCTGTCTGGGCGTTGCTGGCGTTCAGGCAACTCAAATTATTTAGGGTATATTCTATTAACTGACTAAAAAACGGAGAGCCCCTCAGATTAATTAACCAAAGGGGCCAATAAATTACGACATGACTTCTCTGGATTTCTGAATAACATTATCCAGAGTGATGCCAAACTCTTGATAGAGCTGTTCGGCAGGCGCTGATTCCCCGTAGGTTTGCATTCCGATAACGGCGCCATCAAGGCCAACATATTTGTACCAGTAGTCAACAATACCCGCTTCGATTGCCACCCGAGCCTTGACCGCCACAGGCAGAACAGATCCCCGATATGCGGCATCCTGTTTATCGAATGTATCCGTCGATGGCATGGATACCACACGAGCACAGATCCCTTCAGCCGTCAGTTGTTCCCACGCCGCAACAGCCAGTTCAACTTCTGAGCCTGTAGCAATCAGGATCAATGCAGGTTCTCTGCCACTGTCTTTGAGCACATAAGCGCCGCGTGATATGTCTTGAACTTGCTGCGGAGTACGTTCTTGCTGAGCGAGATTCTGACGGGAAAAAATGAGCGCGGTTGGGCCATCAGCTCGTTTAACCCCAAACGTCCAGGCCACAGCTGACTCAACCTGATCGCAGGGACGCCAGGTACTCAGATTGGGTGTCATTCGCAAAGAAGCGAGTTGTTCCACGGGCTGATGCGTTGGGCCATCTTCCCCGAGTCCTATGGAGTCGTGGGTGTAAACCATGACATGACGCTGCTTCATCAGGGCTGCCATGCGTACCGCATTGCGCGCGTATTCCACAAACATCAGGAAGGTGGAAGTATAGGGTAGAAAACCACCATGCAAGGCTATGCCGTTGGCGATTGCCGTCATGCCAAACTCACGTACACCATAATGGATATAGTTGCCTGCCGGATCTTCATTAATCGGTTTCGATCCAGACCACAGAGTCAGGTTCGAAGGAGCCAGATCGGCGGATCCGCCGAGCAGTTCTGGTAACCCGTGACCAAAAGCTTCTAGCGTATTCTGGGAGGCCTTACGGCTCGCAATATTTGCCGGTTGTTGCTGTAATTTTTCAATAAATCGATCGGCAATTTCCGTAAATTCTGCCGGTAATTCTCCGTTCATCCGGCGAGTAAATTCCGCCGCCAGCTGAGGAAAATGCTGCTGATAAGCCGTGAAACGCGCATTCCAGGCTGTTTCTTTTGCTTTTCCTGCTTCTTTTGCATCCCACTGAGCGTAAATATCACCCGGGATATCAAAAGGAGGATAGTGCCAGCCAAGCTGTTCACGGGTCGCTGCTACTTCAGCATCTCCAAGAGGCGCACCATGTACATCATGGCTTCCGGCCTTATTGGGTGAACCAAAACCAATGATAGTTTTGCACATGAGCAACGAAGGCTGGCTGGTCACTTTGCGGGCCTGCTCGAGTGCCTCTTTAATCATCTGCGCATCATGCCCGTCGATATCACGTATCACATGCCAGCCGTAAGCTTCAAAACGTTTTGCCGTATCGTCAGTAAACCAGCCTTCGACATGACCATCAATGGAGATGCCGTTGTCGTCATAGAACGCGACCAGTTTTCCCAGTTTCAGGGTGCCTGCCAGGGAGCACACTTCATGGGAGATCCCTTCCATCATGCAGCCATCACCCATAAATGCGTAAGTAAAGTGATCGACGATGTCGTGTCCAGGGCGGTTGAACTGGGCGCTTAAGGTTTTTTCAGCAATCGCCATCCCCACCGCATTGGCAATCCCCTGCCCCAGCGGACCAGTGGTTGTTTCTACACCTGGCGTATAGCCAATTTCTGGATGACCCGGCGTTTTAGAGTGTAATTGGCGGAAATTTTTCAGCTCGTCCAGCGGTAAGTCATAGCCGGTAAGATGTAACAGGCTATAAATCAGCATTGAGCCATGGCCATTAGACAGGACAAACCTGTCGCGGTTAGCCCAGGACGGATTATCCGGATTATGGTTCAGGAAATCACGCCACAGAACTTCAGCAATATCAGCCATCCCCATAGGTGCGCCTGGATGACCCGATTTAGCTTTCTGTACCGCATCAATACTTAGCATTCGTATCGCATTTGCCAGCACTCTTCTTGACTGCATATTAACTCTCCGCATTTTAGACTTTTAGAAGAAAATCAGCCCCGCCGAGACTCTGAACAGCAATCCCCTGATAGTCAGCGAGTGTAAGGTAGGTATCGATATCATGAGTGCCAGACTGAGGGGTGATAACCTCAACGACTACACATCCAGCCTGCCTGGCGGATATCATTCCGGCGCAGGAATCTTCAAAGGCAATGCAGTGATGAGCAGAGAGATTAAGCTTTAACGCCGCCATTAAAAATGGCTCTGGATGGGGTTTGCCGTACTGAATATCTTCGCTGGTGATAAACACCGAGGGAAAAGGGAGTCCTGCTTGTTTAATTCGTGCACTGGCAACCTTTAACGATCCTGAAGTCACTATCCCCCAGGGAACAGATAACTCTTGCAGGGACGATAAAAATGAAGCCGCCCCGGTAACAGGGGTAATGGTGTCAACATGCCTGACTTCGTAGTCCTCAAGAATAGTAAATTCTTTCGCTATCACTTCATCACTGGCATCAGGCATAAAGTGTCGGAGAGTACTCAGAGCGGGCTTACCATGAAGATATTGCAGGACTTTTTCGGTACTCAGTCCTTTCCTCTCAGCCCAAAGACTCCATGATTTTTCAACAAAATCAAGGGAGTTAACCAGGGTTCCGTCTAAATCGAACAGCATTCCGTTGAAGTGCATTATTCCCACCTGCTAAAGGGTGTCTGGATATCTGCTTATTTTTTAACTTAAAACCCCCTATCGGTTAAATGGTAAAAAAGACCCATTTATAGAAAAAATGTATCCAAATAGCATTTCATTTCATAATTGTGACGATGATCCCAATCATCACATCCCTAAAAAAACATCATTAATTCATTTAAAATCAAATAAATACATTTGAATTTCATCATTTTTGAAACTTGACATGAATCACAAAATTATCATCAGGATACTTTTTTCAAGAAAAGGTCACTTTTTTTCTATATTAAGTTTATGGCGAACAGTGAAGGATAGATACATGCAAGACGGAACATCATCGCTGTTCAGTTAAATTTAGTGGTACTTAATTAAATCTTTCGGGAGTAGTTATGCCAGAGATACTCATTTACACATGTGAGCTGAAGGATGGTATTCATGCCAGGCCGGCAGGGCATATTGAACGGCTTTGTAATACATTCGCAGCTGATGTTTGCTGGAAAAATACGCGTACCGGCCTCGAAGGAAATGGTAAGAGCGCGCTAGCTATTGTTGCGACAGACAGCTTATTTGAAGATAACTGTGAAATTACCATCGACGGCGAAGATGAGTTCGATGCGTCTATGCAACTGGCTGAATTATTAGAAAAACTCCCCTCTTTTGAAGTCACTCAAAAAGAGGATATCGATAGTATCAGTAGCTATCTTCCACGCTCATTACGCGAAACTCAACTGCGCTTCATCCAGGGAACTCGAATCAGTGGCGGGGTGACAATCGCCAAGCCTGTCGTGATTCAAAGCCTGACATTTGAAGAGATCCTTGCCCGTAATCCAGTAAAAAACAGTGATAACCAGCATGACAGCGCGCTTTTTCTGAATGGATTAACAGCGCTTAAAAATGAAAAACAGGCATCACTGAGTGAAAAAAATGGCGTAGAACACGATATTATTCAGGCACATATTTCCATCATTACTGATGCTACGTTTCAAGAGCATGTAATTGAAAATATTAATAATAAGAAGAATGCATGGTCAGCGATTGTTGCAGCAGCGATGGGTTTCTGTGAAATACTTAATCGTTCCTCAAGTAAATACATCAGGGAAAGAACCCTGGATGTTCTAGATATCACGACTCAGTTACTGACAAAAATATATGGTTCGCATGTTTTGCCCCAGAATTCTCTTGAGCTACAGGAACCCTCGATCATTCTTGCTGATAGCCTGACTCCCAGTAAATTTCTTGGCATTAATAAAAACTGTCTTGCTGGCATGGTGCTGTCATCAACAGGAAAAACATCACATACGGCAATTCTGGCCCGCTCTCTGGGGATCCCTACGTTAACGGATATTGATTTTTCAGCCATTAACTTTAACCCAGAACAACCTGTCATCATTGATGGTGAACCCGGGATCCTGATTAACGCACCTGATGAAAAGGTGCTCCGCTATTACCAGGATGAAATGCATGTTCAGCAGACCATGCAGCAGACCATGCTCGCCAGCGTCTTCGAACCCACTATTACCACCGATGGCCACCATATCGAAGTTGCCGCCAATATAGCCAGTCTTGAAGAGGCCAGAACAGCATTTCTTAATGGCGCGGAAGGTGTTGGATTATTCCGTACCGAAATGTCATTTATGGACAGAGATACGCCACCAGACTTTTTCGAACTCGCGACGCTTTACACAGAGGTCGTTAGTCTTGCCGGTGAGAAGCCCGTCATCTTTCGGACATTCGATATTGGGGGAGATAAACCTGTCGATTATCTGAATATTGGTGAGGAAGAGAATCCGTTCCTGGGATTTCGGGCTGTGCGTACTTATCCGCAATACCGTGACTTATTTACCTTACAGCTAAAAGCTATCCTGACCGCATCAGCTTCAGGCGTTGTTCGCATCATGATCCCGATGATAGCCAGAGTTGAAGAAATTATCTGGTGCCGCGAAGTTCTCGAGTCGGTTAAAGACGAAATGCGCAGCGCCGGACTTCCTTTCAGGGAAAATATTGAGCTCGGCATTATGCTGGAAGTGCCATCCGTTATCTTTGCTATTCCTGAAATTGCTGAATTTGCCGACTTCTTTAGCGTAGGCAGCAACGATCTGACTCAGTACTTCTTTGCCGCAGACCGTGGAAATACGCGTGTTGAAAGCGTTTATGACAATTATTCACCGTCATTTTTAAGAGCGATGCAGTTTGCCGTCACGGAAGTTCATCGTGCCGGAAAATGGATTGGTATTTGCGGTGAACTTGGTGCAAATAAAGATTTCTTACCGATATTAGCCGGTATGGGATTTGATGAATTAAGTATGAGTAACACCTCAATTCCAGCAGTAAAACATTCTCTAAAAGAGCTTAACTACTCTAAATGTCAACAGCTGGCATTGGATATTTCCGAGGTTAAAACATCAGATCAAGTAAAAGAAATCATTCGTTTACCTGATATAAAAGAAATAACCAAAAAACCTATTTTATCACCTGAATTTGTTCTTTTTGATCTTGATGCCAGTGATAGAAATGAAGTAATTAAAAAAATGACAGATAATCTTTGGTTACACCACCGAAGCGACAATAGACATAAACTCTGTGACGATATCTGGAGTCGTGAAGACTCCTATCCAACGGCTGTAGGATATGGTTTCGCGATACCCCATACCAAATCAGAATATATCAATCACTCAACAATCAGTGTTGCCAGACTTAAAAAACCTGTGCTGTGGGGCGATCAAAAAGTTGAAACCGTCTTTATGCTGACAATAAATAAATCAGCTGGCGATAATGAACACATGAAATATTTCTCAACGCTTGCCAGAAAATTAATGAATGAGGAGTTTAGAAATGAAATAGCAGGATCAGTGACATCAAAAGTACTCTACAAGCTTATTCTCAGAACATTAGAAGTCTGAATATAAATAACTTACCTCATTATAACTGGTCGAGGTTTATATGCTAAATCTATTAAAAAATACCAAAAGACACTTCATGACTGGGGTGTCCTATATGATTCCCTTTGTCGTCGCCGGAGGGGTATTACTCGCATTATCAGTTATGTTCAGTGGGAAAGCCGCGGTCCCCGATCATGGTTTTTTAAAAGCCATGTCGCAAATAGGGATTGCCGGACTGACATTGTTTATTCCCATTCTGGCCGGATTTATCGCTTACTCTATGGTTGAAAAACCAGGTATAGCCCCTGGCGCTATTGGTGGACTGCTCGCTAATCAGATGGGCGCCGGTTTTCTCGGCGGGATGTTTGCCGGAATCATTGCCGGGCTCGTGGTATACGCGCTATTGCAGTGTATCGCCAGAATGAAAGTTCCTGACTTCCTGCGTCTTATTTTACCGATTTTTATTATTCCACTGGTCGGTACTTTCCTGACTGGGCTTGCTATTTATTATGTCGTCGGTGAACCCATCGCCTGGCTGATGAACTGGCTCAGCCTGTGGTTATCCGGCATGCAGGGAGCCTCGTTCATTGTTCTTGGCATCATACTGGGATGCATGATCACCTTTGATATGGGTGGTCCAATGAATAAAACCGCCTTTTTCTTCGCCGTTGCTTTGATAACCACCAATCCAGAACTCATGGCCGCCGTTGCTGCCCCCGTTTGTACGCCTCCTTTAGGCATGGCTCTCGCAACCTTTATGTTTAAAGGCATCTTTACCGATGTTGAACGCGAAGCAGGTAAACCTGCATTAATTATGGGCTGTGTCGGGATCAGCGAAGGTGCGATTCCTTTTGCAGCAGCAGATCCGATGCGTGTTATTCCGGCCAATATGATAGGGGGCGCCGTTGCTTCTATTATCTCCCTCTGGTTTGGTGCAACCAACGCCGCACCTTGGGGCGGGCTGATTGTAATACCCGTTATAGGTAATCCTTTTGGTTATGTTATCGCAATTATTGCTGGTGCACTGACAACAGCAATAGCTGTAAAAATTCTCAAAACTGTACTGAAACCCAAGGCATCCGTGAAAAACGATAAAGATGACCTCGATATTTCGTTTGAATGAAAAAGCAGGAGTTAATATGAAAAACACGATGAAGCAATATGTTGATTATATCGTTAAAGGCGGAAAATCAACCATGCTGGGTATTGGCCCAATGTCACCCGCGCTAATTCAGGCCTGTTTTGAACTGGGTAAAGAAAAAGATCTGCCGCTGATGTTTATTGCCAGCCGTAACCAGGTTGATGCTGATGAATTTGGCGCAGGTTATGTGAATAACTGGGATCAGTTCCGTTTTGCCGCAGACTTAAAAGCCATGGCCTTAAAAGTCGGTTTTGACGGTGATTATTTCCTGTGCCGTGACCACGGCGGCCCATGGCAGCGCGACCAGGAACGTAAAGATCATATTCCTGAAGAAGAAGCGATGAAACTGGCCCGTCGTTCTTATCAAATCGATATGGATGCCGGTTTTGATCTCCTGCACATTGACCCTACTAAAGATCCTTACGTTGTCGGTAAAGTGATTGATATTGAACTCGTGCTTAGCCGTACCGTTGAATTAATTCGTTTCTGCGAAGACTATCGTAAAACGAATAATCTCAAGGAGTTCTTCTACGAAGTCGGTACCGAAGAAACTAATGGCGGCCTGACGGATATCAGCGCTTACGAAGGATTTATTGTTGAACTGAGCAAGCGTCTGGATACAGAAGGTTTACCTCAACCGCTGTTTATCGTTGGCCAGACTGGAACCCTGACCCGTTTAACCAAAAACGTGGGCCATTTTAACGATGTACAATCCGCAGAGCTTTCAGCCATCAGTACCCGCTATGGTGTCGGCCTGAAAGAGCATAATGGCGACTATCTGCCGGACGAAATTCTGTTAAAACACCCAGGGCTGGGTATCACAGCAATGAACGTGGCACCCGCGTACGGTACTATCGAAACACGCGCCTACCTGAAGCTTGCTGAAGTAGAACAGGACCTGGCGAAAAAAGGTTTCATTGAGTCGGCTTCAAACCTTAAGAATATCCTGACCCGGGAATGTGTTCTCAGCCATAAATGGGAAAAATGGATGACTGATGAGCATAAAAATAAATCGGAAGAACAGATTTTCAATGAGCCGAGTCTGCTTAAAGAAATTCTTGAACTCAGCGGCCATTATAATTATGAGAAACCGGACGTCGTCGTAGAAATGCGTAAGATGTTTACCAATCTGAAATCTTTCGGCGTAGAACCTGAGCGATATGTGGTTAATAAAATCAAAGATATGATCCAGAATGAAGCAGAATGTTTTAATATGCCTGGCTTAACCTCAAGGGTTGCCGCAGCAAAATAATAATTCACGCAGGTAAATATCATGACTATTCTCGTCGCAGTGACAGCCTGTCCTACTGGGGTCGCACATACCTATATGGCTGCTGAAGCATTACTTATTGCCGCTAAAAAGAAAGAGTGGACAATTAAGGTAGAAACTCAAGGTGCCACAGGTATTGACAATGAACTGACAGCCTCTGATATTGAAAAAGCTGATATGGTTATTTTAACTAACGATATCACTATTAAAAACGAAGGAAGATTTGAAGGTAAGAAAATAGTCCGTGTCGGCGCAAATACAGCCGTCAGGCATGGTGATAAAATCATGCAAAAAATTTCTGAAAACCTTGGATTGAATTAAGACCATATAATAAGGAGGGGCCCATCCTTATTATGTTATAAAAGATAAATAACCTACAGGTATACTCAATGAATCAGCTTGAACAGTTGAAGCAGCATACTATCATTGTTGCTGATAGCGGTGATATTGATAGTATCATTACTTATCAGCCTGAAGATGCAACAACCAATCCGTCACTTATATTTAAAGCGGCACAATTACCTCAATATAATAAATTGATAGAGGATGCAGTCACTGCGGTAAAGTCGCAGCAAAAAGATAACGCCAGATTACTCAGTGATATTGCTGATTATCTCGCGGTCGGTATTGGTTGCCTTATTCTTAAAAGTATTCCTGGCCGTATTTCAACGGAAGTCGATGCTCGCCTCTCTTTTGATACTGAAGCCAGTATTAAGAAAGCGCAGGATCTTATTCGGCTCTATGAAGAACAAGGTGTCCCGAAAGAACGCGTCCTGATTAAACTTGCTGCAACCTGGCAGGGAATTCGCGCCGCTGAAGTGCTCGAGAAACAAGGGATAAAATGTAATCTGACATTGTTATTTTCATTTGCTCAAGCGCGCGCCTGTGCCGATGCAGGCGTTTATTTAATTTCGCCATTTGTTGGTCGCATCTCTGACTGGTATAAAAAAAATCAGCCTGATGTCTCCTTTAGTGTTGAAAACGATCCGGGTATTGAGTCCGTCGCCAAAATATACAACTTCTACAAAATGCACGGCTACAGTACCGTAGTCATGGGGGCCAGTTTCCGTTCCCCAGAACAGGTATTAGCCCTGAATGGCTGCGATCGTCTGACGGTCTCTCCACTGTTACTGGATAAACTCAGCAATAGCCAGGATGCGATATCTTCCCTGCTCCACTATAAAGGGGAAGTCCACACTAAACCGACAGCGATTTCTGAAGCTGAGTTTTATTGGGCACATAACCAAGATGCCATGGCGGTCGAGAAGCTGGCCGAAGGTATTCGTTTGTTTGCCATCGATCAGAATAACCTTGAGGCTTTACTCAGTCAGTATCTCTGAGTTCATCAATAAGAAAGAGATGGGCGGGAAATGTAGCGGCAGAAACATTGTTATATGTCTTCAGCATTGCTACGATCCTGTCCCTTAACAACAGGTTTACAGGCTACCTATGAGCGTATTTATACAGTCGATCCTCAGTGAGTTCAGTAGTCTGTCCACCCATACCGGAACGATTCTGGTTGCGAGCGGAAATGCTCAGGCACCCGCGATGGCCTACCATTTGCCGGTTCCACGAATTGAGCTGACCGTTAAAGGGACGCTGAGCATGCTTATCCCTAAAGGGGTCGATAAAATCGTTAAGTATGAACGTCCGGTGGGAACTATCACTTATATACCGGCTAAGGGATGGAACTCTCCCTTATGGAATGAGCCGGTTATCTGTATGTCGATTGTCTTCTGGAAGCAGGATATCGGATTCAGTATCAGTAACTGGGATGGAACTCAGTTTACTGAAGTGGAAAAATTCAATTTAGAAAATACCAGCAGCAGCACTCGCGATAAGTTAATTGAGATAGCAGAGTCACTGGCCTGGGGTCAGAACAAAACAACCGGGACTTTCTCACATATTATTTACGCGCTGATTAACGACATTTTATACCAGTTAACCGAAGGCATGCTCAAACCGCAGAGTTCAGTCTTTTTAATCGATGAGGTTAAGCGGTACATTGATACTCATTTTCATGATGATATCAGTCGTGAAAGCGTTGCTGAGGTTTTTAATATTTCACCGGGCTATTTATCCCGACTTTTTTCGAAAGATTCAGATATTAAGTTTAATGAGTATCTAAAACACGCAAGGATCTCACGATCCCGTACACTACTGACCAACACCAATTTAAAAATTAATGAAGTCTCGGTGAAATGTGGTTTCACTGATACCAATTATTTTTGTAAGGTTTTTCGAGAAATAAATGACTGTACGCCACTTGAGTACCGTCGTAAAAATAAGGGAGCTAGTTTGTAATGACTCGTTCAGGTAAAGAAGGTCTTATACTCGGTGGCAGTGACAGGAAACTGCATTTCGTCGCAGTAACAGCCTGTGCAACAGGTGTTGCACACACTTACATGGCGGCAGAACAGCTTGAAAAATTAGCTAAGGAATATAATTTCTCGATTAAAATTGAGACTCAGGGCGTTCTGGGGATAAAAAATAAAATCACCAGTAAAGATATTGAAGAAAGCGATCTGGTCATTATCGCCTCAGATATCATGATTGATTCACCTTTACGGTTTGAAGGGTTCAGAGTGATAAATGTCAAAATTAGCTCTTTATTGATCCATCCTGCAGAAGTGATGTCGCAAATAAAGAGAATTATTAATCAGCCTAAAGGTAAGGTTATTGATATTTAGTGTTCTATGCTTTGCCAGTAATGACCTGTATTTTCACTGAAATGTGACTTTTCTTTGTAAGTCAGGACTGATAATGTCCCAACGTTGATACCCTTTATACAGCGGAACACTTTGCTTGTAACTCACCTGCCCGCTTTCTGCTCCATGCTATCCAGCCCCTGCCCTGAGCTATCTGTTTTCTCTGAACCTGCATTCGCTGTATGATAAAAAACATCGCATTTTCTTGGACTGGAACACCGAGTAAAAAGAGAGAAGGATAATGAAAAATATCGTCATAGCCATCATCGTGTCTTGTACGCTAAGCGCATGTGCGAAAAAAGCACCAGAGATAAAGATCCCTAAAAATGCCACCTTCAGTCAGCAGTTGAATGCTCAGGCTAAAGGGATAAAACAGGCAATAGAGCATAATCTCGTCAATGATCCCTCATTTTCTGGCAAAAGCTGCACTCTGCGTACCCATTTTGCGCCAGATGGTTTGCTGCTGTCGGTAAAATCGGAAGGGGGCGATCCAGAACTTTGTAGTGCAGCACTGGCCGCCGCCAGTAAAGCAAAATACCCACCGTTCATTAATGATAAAATGTATAACGCCTTCAAAAATGTACCGATCGACTTCCGGCTCTGATTAGGCGGCTACGGAAGTGTTAGCTTAGTCGGTTTCAGCAGGCAGCATAAGCTCAATACAACATCCCCCCAGAGCGCTCTGCTTGCAGCTGACCTGACCGCCATGCGCCTTGGCAATAGAGCTGACTACCGCCAGCCCCAGCCCTGAACCATCGGTCTTCTCTGAGCGTACATTTTCCGTGCGATAAAAAGCCTCGAAAACAGTCTCCCTTTCCAGGAGAGGAATGCCGGAGGAAATTAGGTGATTATATGCCAGAATAAATCTGGCATATAAGCTACTTAACCATTGCTTATTTGGTACTGACCACCGCGATATATTTTAGTCGGTTACGGTTTTGTCGAAAATGACGAAACATTCTTAAAAACTGTGGGCGATTTTCGGCTTTAAGCGCGTTACGGATAATTTTCAGCGTTCCAGACAGCCCTTCATCGTGCAGCATGCCTTTAGGGGTCATCAGGGTCATCATTCCTTCTGAGTGAACGACATTTTGAAAACCCGCACTTCGGAACAGTGTCAGCCAGGCCTCAGTGAGCATCGGCTGCGCTTTCACCTGGATGGCGGCCTGCATTTTCTGGGCAACATTATCTTCCTCTCGCTGCTCGGTCAGGGAGATATCATGGGTTAGCAGACGTCCACCCGGTTTCAGCACCCGGAGATATTCCTGTAACAGACGGGCTTTGGCTTTATCGGCGTACATTGTCAGCATCGCTTCATTGATGACCACATCAAAGTGATTATCCGGAAACGGCAGCTTTGAGGCATCAGCTTCTTGCACGGTAATCAAATTGGACAGTCCATGGGCCAGAATATTAGTACGAGCATTAGCCAGCGCCTGTTTATCCATATCAATTCCCGTAATATGGCACTGAAAACGCTGGGCGATTTCAATAGCAGTGGTTCCCATATTACAGGCAATTTCCAATACCTGGCTGTCAGTCTGTAATCCACTGTGTGACAGCAACCATTCGGTGGCAATACGTCCGCCAGGGCGTAAACGTTTTTTCCCCAGACGGGCTAAAAATTTGTGTCCGGCTTCATGGCCTGTGTTTGTGGTATCCATGATTTAATCCTGTTTTTTTTCTGGTTCACGTAACATCACCAGCAGCATTTTTGCCTGCTCAGGCGCATCAACAGCATGCGGGATATTCGCTGGCATACGAACGATATCCCCGGGTTTAGTTAATACCGGTTTGCCGGCAATCGTCAGGATCAACGAACCTTCGGGAACCATCACAATGGCATCGAACGGGGCACTATGTTCAGAAAGCGACTGACCTTTATCAAAGGCAAACAGGGTAATATTACCGCCACCATTTCTGGCAAGAACACGGCTGGCAATACCCTGCTCGGTATAATTCACTAAGCTTGTAATCGTCAGGGCTTCTGCTGGTGTAATCGTATTGGTATTCATATTCGATATCCTTAGAGTTTATAGGGTAACTCTGGCCGAGTTAACATGGCCTCAGCGCCTGTACTTAATACGAAATGGTGAGGTACATTGTTAATGCGATTGGTTATTATTTACATTCCATTCTGGCCACTCTGAAAGGAAAGACCTATGACATTTGTCAAAAAGCACCTCCCCCCGGCACAAATTATGCCGGTACTCCGATCCTGTCCGCTGTTTAAGGCTGCGAAAGAGGATGACTTGGCCTTGCTTATCGGCTCCAGCACCTACCGACAGTTTGCGCCAGAGGAGCTGATTAGCCGTGAGGGGGAGGAGATAAAAGCTTGCCCACTTATCATGACCGGGCAAATAGACGTATTGCGTCATACGTGGTCGGGTGAGGAAAAAGTCTTTGGGATGTTTAGCCCTGGGGAACTGGTCGCGATTGCTGCGGTATTTATGCCCCATAATCGCTTTCCGATGAGCCTGCGGGCGCACACCGAAGTGAGTGCTCTGATGCTGGAGAAACAGGCTATTTTGTCATTATGTCATGCCTGCCCGGCAATTATGGTCCAGCTATTGTCCAGGTTTAGCTTACAGCTCTATGAAAATATTAATCATATCGACTGGCTCACCTCCAGCACTGCAGAGCAGCGGTTAGCGGCTTATTTACTGGATCTCAAACGCAGTCAACAATCGAATTGCGTCGTGTTGCCGTTATCCCGTGGACAGTTAGCCACAAAATTAGGTATTCGCTATGAAACACTCAGCCGCCTGTTTTCTGGCTGGCGACAAAAAGCATTCATCGGTATTAATAAAGATACGGTACAAATAACTAACGAATCATATCTGGCAGAACTCGCAATACCTGCCCAGAGGCCGTTTTAACACAATAACAGATACGTAATATTAGCCAGGAAATAAACTTCATATGCTATTTCTCCAACTCATACAGTTTTAGAGGTTATTATCTTTCACCGCTACTGATGAGGCCTCTCACTAATTTATCCTCTGGAGGGACTCACTCATCTTGTTACATGTTGGCTATAACTAAATAACCACATCGCTATCTCATCGCTGAGAAAGTACTACACTTTTATTGTCCGGATACTTTCATACCCTCTAAATTCTGTCTATAAGGTAACGTATGCAAAGCAGCGATAATAGTTTAGGTAGCAGTCAAGAAAGGATCCAATTTCTTCTTGATACCGCATATGATTCATGTGAAAAAGGGAATTATTTCTCCGCTTTTCAATATATTGGCGATGAACTTACCCAACTATACAACAACATTGATATCAATGAGTTAGCTGAAATTCGTGCGATTACCCGCGATCATTCCATCTTTAACCTCTGCCAGCAAGATCCCTATACTTATCGGGCACTCACTAAACCACGCGGTTATGCTGGTGATGCCGTTATGCTGGATTATATCTATTCAGGCATAGTCCCTCCCGACACAACACGACACGGCCAGGGGATATTTGAATGCACAACCAGAAGTTCTATGGGGTTATCGGTTTTATTCAGGCGAACATTATTAAATGCCTACCTTAATGACACCGTGATTAAAAATCAGTCCGCAAGAATATTGTCCGTCGCTTCTGGCCATTGTCGAGAGTTATCCGGGAGCCTGGCATTATCTAATATCTTTAAAGGCGAAATTATCGCGTTTGATCAGGACCAAGAGTCATGTTCAGAGGTCTCACTCTCTTATCAGGAAAAAGTAAAAACCATTGTTTCGGGAGTGAACAAATTATGGGGTCCATCTGGTGCGGCACTTGGACAATTTGATTTTATTTACTCAGCAGGACTATATGACTATTTACCTGAGGCACAGGCATTTAAATTAAGTCATTCTCTAAAACGGATGCTAAAACCTGGCGGGCGTCTGGTCCTTGGGAACTTTAGTACTGCGAGTTCAGGCCGTGGTTATCTTGATTTGATGATGGACTGGCATCTTATTTATCGTGATAAACAGGAATTACGCGATCTTTTTGGCGACTTAGCTGGATTCAGTCTGGATATGTATGATGACCCTTATCACAATGTCACCTATGTCGAAATTATCCGAAACGAATAATTTTAGACAACAACTACAAGTATCAATGAAGTTCTGGTTTTAACCTTACAGGCAATTGTGGGCAATAGTGCCAGGGAAAATATCGATTTTCTTATTGCCCACAATGGCGACTCAGTCTGGATCCATACTCAGAAAATATGATCCTGATGAACCCATACTGCGGCTTCAACGCGGGATTTCAGCTTCATCTTCTTCAGCAGATGTTTCACATGAACTTTTACCGTGCTCTCAGTGATATCCAGGCGACGAGCAATCATTTTGTTGGGTAAGCCCTGGGCAATAAGCTTAAGAATATCGCGTTCGCGTGGGGTGAGCAGGTTAACGTCTCGGTCAGATGTGCCACGATTCGCTCGCAAGCTTGCAGCCAGTACCGGTGTTAATGCTTCGCTTAAAACCACTATCCCAGCGGTCGCTTGTTGTAGCGCTTTGAGTAAATCTTCCGGTTCCATATCTTTCAAAAGATAACCATCTGCCCCTCTTTTCAGTGCGGAAACCACATCTTCTTCATGATTTGAGACAGTGAATACTACAATGCGGCCAGAGAGGGATTTCTCACGCAGGCAATCGAGTGTTTCCAGACCATTCATACCGGGCATATTTAAGTCCAGCAGGATCAAATCCGGATCAAGCTCCTCAGCAAGTTGTACGCCTAATTCACCATTGCCTGCTTCACCGATGACTCTCAGCTCCGGTGCCATACTGATGAGCTGCCGAACACCAGTACGCAGCATGGGATGATCGTCGATCAGTAAAATGGTCGACGTTTCCGAGTTACTCATGATTTGCTCCTGTGGCAATTTCGGGTTTAAAGCTGACAATAACTTGCGTACCGCCATTTGGACGGACACCCACCTGGTAATCACCATTCAGGCTTTGCGCACGATCGCGCATAATGATCATTCCGTAATGGTTTTGACGTTCACTATTATCAGGAATACCCCGACCATTATCCCATACGGTCAGGGTAATGCGATTTTCATTATAGATGACGCGGATCCCACATTCAGTTGCACTGGCATGCTTCAGGCTGTTATTAAGTGCTTCTCTGGCAATTTGCACTAAGTGAATCGCCTGATGTGAGGGTACCCGATACGGCGGTACCTGGTAATCCAGACTCACCGCAAAACCCAGTTTTTCACTAAATTCCCGGCTACAGGCTTCCAGTGCCGAGCGCAGACCCGGCTCAGTCAACTGTAGCCGAAACGTCGTCAGTAGTTCCCGCAGTTGCTGCCACGAGGTATTGAGTTCACTGCGCATCTGCCCCAGTAACGTCTGCATTTCAGGGGGGAGTTCCCCGCCCTGCATTTGCAGGCAACTGACCTGCATTTTCAGACAAGAAAGGGATTGTGCGATGGAGTCATGTAACTCACGGGCAATCGCTGAACGTTCTTCCATCACCATCAGTTGCTGCTTGCGTTCATACTGACGCTCGAGCGCCAGAGTCACCGTTAACTGTTCCATCAGAGTTAAAATCAGCTGTTGCTCATCGCTGGTGAGAGACAAGCCTCGCGGTAACAGAGCCAGCACCAGGCCATACTGAGTATGGTTGTCGGCCAGACGAAATTTTTGCACCGTCGTTTCGCCAACGGGTGACGTTATTTCACGCGAACAGAGAGTACAGCTTTGGGTATCACATTTACTGTCTGGCTGATAAGTATATTCTTCGTAATTCTCTTCGTCTTCATACTCATACACCCGCAGTTCGATATTTCGTAGCGGTGTTAAATGCTCTAATTCACTGAGTACCGCAGAAAAGCGCTGACATAACGGCGCTTGCGAATGCAGGCGGCGGTTGGCCTGGTAGAGAAATGACAGTATTTGATTTTTTTGCTCAAGCCCGGTGGTCTTCTCACGTACGCGTTGTTCGAGGCTGCCATAACTGGCTGCCAGCTCCGCAGACATACTGTTTAACGCCGTCCCGAGGCTCGCCATCTCATTACGACCACGGATCTTCACACGGTAGGTGAAATCCCGTTGCCCGATAGCCTGTGCCATTGCCAACAATTTTTGCCAGGGCTTCATCAGTCGCTTATGCAACCAGATGATAGTGAAAATAATCAACAATCCCATCAGCACGGCCATGCCAAGCTGGAGCTGAATAATACGCAGCAAACGTAGCTCGGTGGTACGATCAAAGATAGTCACCAGCTGATCTATTCTATCAACAAAATCAGTGACATGATTTTTAACTTGTCCAGAGTTTTGCGCTTGCTGCAAGGCGGGTTCAAGCTCTTCACGCCAGTAATCTTGCAGTGCCTTCAGCCTCTCTTGCTGGTTATCCTGTTCTGCTGCAACTTGTAAATCAGCACTGAACGTGGTTTTTTCCATTTCCTCCAACAGCGTATTATCTTTTTCGCTCAGAGGAAGTGCGGCCAGCAGACGATAGCTTTGCATACGCATCGATCCCGCTTTATTAATCGCATGCGCATTCCCCTGAATACCTTGAGCCAGCCAGCCTGAAAGAGTCATGCCCGCAACTCCCAATAGCGCCAGTAGCAACACAATTAAGGCCAGCTGGTTAAATAGAGAGAGTGGCGACAACAGACGTTTAAGCATTAACAGAGGAGCTCCAGGGCATAAGAGAAAGTCAGTCAGATATTCTCAGGCATTAGCGTGAGTATACCCATACTCCGTAAGGATTACTCACTAATTGCCAGTAGCAGTCTATCGGGATACAGACTGACAGCGATCCGCTTTCAGTCATGTGAAAAGGCACACTATTTTCCTTTCTGGTATTACTCATAAAGAATGACAATGAAGTATCAGCCGTTTATCTGATAGTTTTTCCCTTGATTCATATCAATTTTAATTCCTGATTAGCCCCTAAGGTTGGCGATATTTACCCACACTTTTTGAGGTGTTTATGTCTCAGTCACCCGATAGTCGTCAGCATACGGGATCGCTCATCACCGAATGGAGACCAGAAGATCCTGCCTTCTGGCAAAGTAAGGGGCAAGGTATTGCCCGACGCAATTTATGGATTTCAGTGCCTTGTTTATTGCTTTCATTCTGTGTGTGGATGTTATTCAGTGCCGTTGCGGTCAACCTGAACAAAGCGGGTTTTAGCTTCACCACCGATCAGCTTTTTATGCTGACCGCACTCCCCTCTGTTTCCGGCGCTTTGTTGCGGGTACCTTACTCTTTTATGATCCCGATATTCGGCGGACGTCGCTGGACGGCGTTCAGCACCGGGATCCTGATTATCCCTTGTCTGTGGCTAGGCGTGGTGGTACAAAATCCGGCGACTCCTTTTAGTGTGTTTGTCATCATTTCGTTGCTGTGTGGTTTTGCCGGTGCAAACTTTGCTTCCAGCATGGCGAATATCAGTTTTTTCTTCCCGAAAGCCAAACAGGGAGGCGCACTCGGTATTAACGGTGGGCTGGGTAATCTGGGGGTGAGTGTGATGCAGCTGATTGCCCCGCTGGCTATCTCACTGTCGATGTTTGCCGTCTTTGGTGGAACCGGCGTTAGTCAGGCAGATGGAACCAAGCTCTATCTTGAAAACGCAGCATGGATCTGGGTCCTTCCTCTGGCAATATGTACCCTTGCAGCCTGGTTTGGTATGAACGACCTGGCAACGTTCAAAGCCTCTTTAAAAGAGCAGCTTCCGGTACTTAAACGTGCGCATCTGTGGATTATGGGCGCACTCTATCTGGCCACCTTTGGTTCGTTTATTGGCTTTTCTGCCGGGTTTGCCATGCTGGCAAAAACCCAGTTCCCAGAGATTAATATTCTGCATTTTGCTTTCTTCGGCCCGCTACTGGGTGCGCTGGCACGCTCCGCGGGCGGCGCTATTTCAGACAAATTCGGGGGAATTAAGGTCTCGCTGATAAACTTTATCTTTATGGCCATTTTCAGCGCATTACTCTTTCTCACACTGCCTCATAACGGCGTCGGGGGTAACTTTATTGCCTTCTTCTGCGTATTCCTGATGCTGTTTTTAACCGCGGGTCTGGGGAGTGGCTCTACCTTCCAGATGATCTCGGTTATCTTCCGTAAATTAACCATGGATCGCGTGAAAGCACAGGGTGGAAGTGAAGAACAAGCGATGCGTGAAGCGGCAACCGATACCGCCGCAGCCCTCGGCTTTATCTCTGCCATTGGGGCTATTGGTGGATTCTTTATTCCAAAAGCATTCGGCACCTCGCTGGCGTTAACTGGCTCTCCTGCCGGCGCCATGAAAATCTTCCTCGTGTTCTATATCGTTTGCGTGGTGGTGACTTGGGCCGTTTATGGTCGTAAATCCTCAACAAAATAATACGATGGGTACAGTTCTTCCTGGTGCGGCTTAGGCCGCACTCAGATTGCTGACAAAGAAGGAAAAAACGTGGTTTTTCCTCCTTTGTGGTTAACAGCCGAAAATCAATGAATTGATTTTCCTTATTTTTGATTAGGCGACCTATGCTTTGCCAGAGAGAAAATAAGGTTTGTCATCACTCTCGGTGCGGCTTAGGCCGCACTTTTTTTTATCTTAATCCCTCCGCCACATACCGATACCAGTCAAATACCGTCATTCGCTAAGACTTACCCCTTAATACCCAGCAACCTCAATTGTCGTTCTCTTAATCAGGTAATTTCTTAATAAATTAACTATCTTTCAATTGGTTGAGTGTTGTTCGGCTATTGATACTTTAGTGGTATATCGCTCCGCTACTCCTGAATCATCCCTCTCCACAGTTGATCGTTATCAATTATCCCCTCAATCAGTCGGGATAACGTGCCAATCAAATTAGCAATGTCGTATTCATAAGATAGAGCCTTCAGGCTTTACACCAGGAGAACCTCAATGAGCAAGTTTCTTGACCGGTTTCGTTACTTCAGACAGAAAGGTGAAACGTTTGCCGACGGATATGGCCAGCAGCTCGATACTAACCGTGACTGGGAAGAAGGCTATCGCCAGCGCTGGCAGCATGACAAAATCGTCCGTTCCACTCATGGTGTAAACTGCACGGGCTCTTGTAGCTGGAAGATCTATGTTAAGAGTGGCCTGGTCACCTGGGAAACTCAGCAGACTGACTACCCTCGTACGCGCCCGGATATGCCCAACCATGAGCCACGTGGCTGCCCACGTGGTGCGAGCTACTCCTGGTATCTCTACAGCGCCAACCGTCTGAAATATCCTTTGATGCGTAAGCGTCTGATCAAATTATGGCGTGAAGCGAAAACGCGCCATGCCGATCCGGTAGATGCCTGGGCTTCAATCATCAATGATCCTGAGCAAGCCAAAAGCTATAAGCAAGCCCGTGGTCGCGGTGGTTTTGTACGTTCAAGCTGGCAGGAAGTGAATGAGCTTATTGCGGCAGCCAACGTCTTTACCGCAAAAACCTTCGGTCCCGACCGTATCGCAGGGTTCTCACCGATTCCGGCGATGTCGATGGTTTCTTACGCTTCTGGCGCTCGCTATCTTTCCCTGATTGGTGGTACCTGTCTGAGTTTTTACGACTGGTATTGCGACTTACCTCCGGCATCCCCTATGACCTGGGGCGAGCAAACCGACGTCCCAGAATCAGCGGACTGGTATAACTCCAGTTATATCATTGCCTGGGGCTCTAACGTGCCTCAGACCCGTACACCTGATGCCCACTTCTTTACCGAAGTGCGCTACAAAGGCACCAAAACCGTTGCGGTTACACCGGATTACGCGGAAATCGCCAAACTCTGTGACCAGTGGCTGGCCCCAAAACAAGGGACTGATGCCGCCATGGCGCTGGCGATGGGCCATGTGATGCTGCGTGAGTTCCATCTCGATAAACCTAGTCAGTACTTTACCGATTATGTACGTCGTTATACCGACATGCCAATGCTGGTGATGCTGGAAGAGCGTGATGGATTCTATGCCGCAGGGCGCATGCTACGTGCCTCTGACTTGATTGATGGTCTGGGTCAGGAAAATAATCCACAGTGGAAAACCGTCGCCATCGATAGTCAGAACGATGAACTGCTGGCACCGAATGGTTCTATCGGCTATCGCTGGGGTGAGAAAGGCAAATGGAACCTCGAGCAGCGGGATGGCACCAGCGGTGAAGAAACCGAACTGCGTTTAAGCCTGCTGGGCTGCCATGACGATATTGCTGATGTCGGTTTCCCTTACTTTGGTGGCGAAAGCTCAGAACACTTCAACAACGTCAAACTCGACAACGTGCTGATGCACAAACTGCCTGTAAAACGTATCGCACTGGCAGATGGAAGTTCGGCGCTGGTCACCACCGTTTATGACTTGACCCTGGCAAACTATGGTCTGGATCGTGGTCTGAACGACGAAAACTGTGCATCAAGTTATGACGATGTGAAAGCCTACTCCCCTGCCTGGGCGGAGAAAATTACCGGTGTTTCACGTCAGAACATTATCCGTATCGCCCGTGAATTTGCCGATAACGCCGACAAGACCCATGGTCGCTCGATGATTATCGTTGGTGCCGGTCTGAACCACTGGTTCCATATGGATAGCAACTACCGTGGCCTGATCAATATGCTGGTGTTCTGTGGCTGTGTCGGCCAAAGCGGTGGCGGCTGGGCTCACTATGTCGGCCAGGAAAAACTGCGCCCACAAACAGGCTGGACTCCACTGGCATTTGCCCTCGACTGGCAGCGCCCACCACGCCATATGAACAGCACTTCATTCTTCTACAATCACTCAAGCCAGTGGCGCTATGAGTCCCTGAAAGCTGAAGAATTGCTGTCACCACTGGCGGATAAATCCCGCTACAGCGGTAACCTGATTGACTTTAACGTGCGTGCTGAACGTATGGGCTGGCTGCCTTCTTCGCCACAGCTCAATACCAACCCACTGCATATTGCTCAACAGGCAAAAGCCGCAGGTATGAGCCCGGCGGACTACACCGTTCAACAACTGAAAAGTGGCGATATTCGCTTTGCCGCAGAGCAACCGGATGCCGGGAATAACCATCCACGTAACTTATTTGTCTGGCGTTCCAATCTGCTGGGTTCTTCCGGTAAGGGCCATGAGTACATGCTCAAATATCTGCTGGGTACTGAAAACGGTATTCAGGGCAAAGATTTGGGCCAGGAAGGCGGCGTGATGCCGGAAGAAGTTGAGTGGGTAGACAACGGACTGGATGGAAAACTGGACTTGGTGGTCACGCTGGACTTCCGTCTGTCGAGCACCTGTCTGTACTCCGATATTGTCCTGCCGACTGCGACCTGGTATGAAAAGGACGATATGAATACTTCGGATATGCATCCGTTTATTCATCCGCTTTCTGCCGCCGTCGATCCCGCCTGGGAATCAAAAAGTGACTGGGAAATCTATAAAGATATCGCCAAAAAATTCTCTGAAGTTTGCGTGGGCCATTTAGGCAAAGAAACCGATCTGGTGACTTTACCTATCCAGCATGACTCTGCCGCAGAGCTGGCACAACCGTTCGGTGTGATGGACTGGAAAAAAGGGGAATGTGACCTGATCCCAGGTAAAACGGCACCGCATCTGGCTGTGGTTGAGCGTGATTATCCCGCAACATACGAACGTTTTACCTCCGTTGGTCCATTAATGGATACCATCGGCAACGGGGGTAAAGGTATCTCCTGGAATACCCAGACCGAAATGGATCTGCTACGCAAACTTAACTACACCAAAGCTGAAGGCCCTGCCAAAGGTCAGCCGATGATCAACTCGGCTATCGATGCTGCTGAAGTGATCCTGACCCTGGCACCAGAAACCAACGGCCATGTCGCAGTAAAAGCCTGGGCCGCGCTGAGCGAGTTTACCGGACGCGATCACACCCATCTGGCGATTAACAAAGAAGAGGAAAAGATCCGCTTCCGCGATATTCAAGCTCAGCCACGCAAAATCATCTCCAGTCCAACCTGGTCTGGTCTTGAAGATGAGCACGTTTCTTACAGCGCGGGTTATACCAACGTTCACGAGCTGATCCCATGGCGCACCCTTTCAGGCCGCCAGCAGCTTTATCAGGATCATCAGTGGATGCGTGATTTTGGTGAAAGTCTGTTGGTCTATCGTCCACCGATTGATACCCGTTCGGTGAAAGGCATCATGAACAAGAAGTCCAACGGTAACCCTGAGAAGGCGCTGAACTTCCTGACCCCACACCAGAAATGGGGCATTCACTCCACCTACAGCGACAACTTGCTGATGCTGACCCTGTCACGCGGCGGTCCAATTGTCTGGATGAGTGAAATTGATGCCAAAGACTTAGGCATAGAAGATAACGACTGGATTGAAGTGTTTAACAACAACGGGGCACTGACAGCACGCGCGGTGGTCAGTCAGCGAGTACCGGAAGGTATGACCATGATGTACCACGCCCAGGAACGCATTGTGAACCTGCCGGGTTCCGAAATAACCGGCCAGCGTGGTGGTATCCATAACTCGGTTACCCGTATTAGCCCGAAACCTACCCATATGATTGGCGGTTATGCCCAGCTGGCATACGGCTTTAACTATTACGGCACCGTCGGTTCAAACCGCGATGAGTTTGTTGTTGTTCGTAAAATGAAAAATATTGACTGGCTGGATGGTGAAGGTAATGACCAGAAACAGGAGAGCGTAAAATGAAAATTCGTTCACAAGTCGGCATGGTGCTGAATCTTGATAAGTGCATCGGCTGTCACACCTGTTCTGTGACCTGCAAAAACGTCTGGACCAGCCGCGAAGGGATGGAATACGCGTGGTTTAACAACGTCGAAACCAAACCGGGTACCGGTTATCCCACTGACTGGGAAAATCAGGAGCAATGGAAAGGCGGCTGGGTGCGTAAAATCAATGGCAAGTTACAGCCGCGCATGGGTAACAAAGCCACGCTTTTAGGTAAAATATTCGCTAACCCGCATCTGCCAGGTATTGATGATTATTACGAGCCTTTCGATTTTGACTATCAGCACCTGCACAAGGCGCCGGAAGGAAAGCATCAACCTATTGCTCGTCCGCGGTCGCTGATCACCGGACAGCGGATGAACAAAATCACCTCTGGCCCGAACTGGGAAGAAATTTTGGGCGGTGAGTTTGAGAAACGCGCCAAAGATCAGAACTTCCAGAATATGCAGAAGGCGATGTACGGTCAGTTCGAAAATACCTTCATGATGTATCTGCCGCGCTTATGCGAACACTGCCTTAACCCGGCCTGTGTCGCGACCTGTCCGAGTGGTGCTATCTATAAGCGTGAAGAAGACGGTATCGTGCTGATTGACCAGGATAAATGTCGTGGCTGGCGGATGTGTATTACCGGCTGCCCGTACAAGAAAATCTACTTTAACTGGAAAAGCGGCAAGTCAGAGAAGTGTATTTTTTGCTATCCGCGTATCGAAGCAGGCATGCCAACCGTCTGTTCTGAGACCTGTGTGGGTCGTATTCGCTATCTTGGCGTGCTGTTGTATGACGCAGATGCTATCGAACAGGCTGCCAGCACCGAGAATGAAAAAGATCTCTACGAGCGCCAGCTGAGCATCTTCCTCAATCCGAACGATCCGGCGGTGATTGAACAAGCGCTGAAAGATGGCGTACCACAAAGTGTTATCGACGCCGCGCAGCAATCGCCAGTGTATAAAATGGCGATGGACTGGAAGCTAGCCCTGCCGTTGCACCCGGAATATCGCACCTTACCGATGGTCTGGTATGTGCCACCGTTGTCACCTATTCAGTCTGCGGCTGATGCAGGCGAATTGCCCCACACCGGTATTTTGCCGGATATAGAAAGTCTGCGTATTCCAGTGGAGTATCTGGCCAACTTGCTTACCGCTGGTGATACCGCGCCAGTATTACGTGCGCTCAAACGCATGATGGCGATGCGCCACTATAAACGCGCAGAAACGGTCGAAGGGGTAAATGATACCCGCGCTCTGGAAGAAGTCGGTTTGACTGAAGCCCAGGCGCAGGAAATGTATCGCTATCTGGCGATTGCTAACTACGAAGATCGTTTTGTGGTGCCGTCCAGCCATCGCGAACTGGCAGCAGATGCTTTCCCTGAACGTAATGGCTGTGGTTTCAGCTTCGGGGATGGTTGCCATGGTTCAGACAGTAAATTTAATCTGTTCAATAGCAAACGTATTGATGCGATTGATGTGTCCAGCAAAACGGAGCCACGCCCATGATTGAACTTCTGGTCATTTCCCGCGTGCTTGAGTACCCGGATGCTGACTTATGGCAGCATCATCAGGAACTTCATGATGCGTTAGTCAATGGTGAAGCACTCAGCTTACAACAGGCTGCTCAGCTCAATCATTTTATTGTTGATTTATGCCATGAGGATCTGCTGGACGCTCAGGCTAGCTATAGCGAGCTGTTCGACAGAGGCCGGGCGACATCACTGTTGCTGTTTGAACATGTACATGGTGAGTCTCGCGATCGTGGGCAAGCGATGGTGAATCTGATGGGTCAGTATCAGCAGGCAGGAATGGAAATAGACAGCCGTGAACTGCCGGACCATCTGCCACTTTATCTGGAATATCTTTCACAGCGTGATGAAGCAGAAGCGCGTAGTGGTTTGCAAGATATTGCTCCGATTCTGGCATTACTGGCGGCTCGTCTGAAGCAACGTGAAAGTCGCTATGCCGTGCTGTTTGATGTTCTGCTTGGCCTGTCGCAGAGCGATGTTGCCGTTGAGAGTGTCAGTCAGCAAATCGTCGGTGAAGCCCGGGATGATACACCACAAGCACTTGATGCGGTCTGGGAAGAGGAACAAGTGAAATTTGTTGCCGAGGCAGGCTGTGGTGAATCGGAAATTAGTCAACATCAGCGTCGCTTTGCCGGAGCCGTCGCGCCGCAATATCTGAATATCGGAGGACAGTAACCATGCAATTTCTTAATGTGTTCTTCTACGACATTTATCCGTACATTTGCGGCACCGTGTTCCTGATTGGCAGCTGGTTACGTTACGACTACGGACAGTACACCTGGAGAGCAGGTTCCAGTCAGATGCTTGATCGTAAAGGAATGAATCTGGCATCAAACCTGTTCCATATCGGAATTTTAGGGATTTTTTTCGGACACTTCTTTGGCATGCTGACGCCACACTGGGTGTATGAGTCATTTCTTTCTATAGAATTGAAACAGAAGATAGCGATGATTGCCGGCGGTATCTGTGGCGTAATGACGCTAGTGGGCGGGCTACTGCTGCTTAAGCGCCGTCTGTTTAACCCACGTATCCGGGCCACCTCTTCCACGGCTGATATTCTCATCCTTAGCCTATTAATGATTCAGTGTACTTTGGGCCTGCTGACTATTCCGTTTTCAGCCCAGCATATAGATGGTCATGAGATGATGAAACTGGTGGGCTGGGCCCAATCAGTGGTGACCTTCCATAGCGGTGCATCTCAACATCTGGATGGCGTGGCACCTATCTTCCGGGTGCATTTAGCCCTGGGGATGACGCTGTTCCTGCTGTTTCCGTTCACCCGTCTGGTACACGTCTGGAGTGCCCCGGTTGAATACCTGACCCGTAAATATCAGCTGGTCCGTACACGTCGTTAAATTCTGCTACTGATATAAAAATACCTGGCTTTGGCCAGGTATTTTTTTGCGTGAAACAGCCACTGTTTTTAGAAGTATTTCCGCTGATTTCCCATAACGTATTACCTTCCATAAGAGAGTATAATAATCACTCTCCGCAGCTCGTTAAATATCGTTAAGAAATCAGGGCTCCTACTATCAATCTTCAGCAAGCGATAAGTCTTTTGGCGATGGATATCGGGAAATAAGAAGAGCTAGCAAATCCGAGTCAATAAGGCTGAGATCAAGATAAACATGAAAATAAGTATCCAGACAATCTCGATCATGACTGCTGATATGAATGTGGATCCCAGGAGGTCGATAGCTCACCGCCGCCTGGTGAAGAGGTCATTATTTTAAGACATAAGTAAAATTGCGTTGTGATTTTTTTGAAAAAAAACATCAACAATTTTTTATTATAAAAACTTGTGCTAACCTATTGTAAAATAAAAAGAGGTTAGACAATGAAACAATTACTAATGATTGTAGCTGTTATTATATTGGCAGGTTGTTCGCGGCCATATGGACAAGCGGAAAAAATTTTAAACACAGAAATGGTAACGCCAAAAAACGATGCTCAGCAGACAAAAATCACTGTAACAAGGAACAAGCAATTTCTAGGTAGTGGTAGTGGCGGAATGTGTAAATTCCTTGTCGCGATAGATAATAAAGATGTTGCACTTTTGAGACAGAATCAATTTGTCACTGCATATCTTGAACCTGGCGCCCATAAACTGCGTGTCAGTAATGAATGCAATGTACTGAGTATGGGTATGAGAAAAACACTTGATTTGGTTGCAGATGGAGCACCTCAAGAATATGTGACTGAAATCGGCTTTTGGGGCCAGTACAGGCTGTGGCGTGTGCAATAATTAATATCCATCATAATAGGTCACTTCGGTGGCCTTTTTTATTGTACGCCGAACATGACGCTGTCAGTTGGCGGTGGTGATTAACATGTCAGTATCCTTGGAATTCGCGTTATTCACTTTTAAATTATTTTTTACAACACTAAAGTGCGTCCTGTAGAGCGCAATCCTGATGACGTGATCGAGTACATTTTGCTTAATGTAGGATAATTTCCGAATTCCAGGCGGCCCTCTTTGTCTGATATCCGGAATATCGAATGAGCGGGCGGCCTGAGGTATCTCTCGGTATTTATCGTTCGCTAAAAGATTCTGCTTTGGCACGCAGAATAGGTTTAAGCAAATAGGCCATAATGGTTTTTTTACCGGTGATGATATCCACTGAAGCGACCATGCCAGGGATGATTAACAGCGGTTTTTCATCGCTTCCCAGATGATTTTTTTCGGTTCTCAGGCGCACCACGTAATAGCTGTTGCCTTCTTTATCAGTCACAGTATCGGGGCTTATCTGCTCCAGTTGGGCTTTCAGGCCACCATAGATGGTGTAATCATAAGCGGTAAATTTGACTATCGCTTCCTGGCCTGGGTGAAGGAAGGCAATATCTTGCGGACGAATTTTGGTTTCAATCAGTAAGGTATCATCAAGAGGGACAATTTCGACCAAGTCACTCCCCGGCTGAATAACACCGCCGATAGTATTAACCATCATCTGTTGGACGATACCGCGTACTGGCGAGGTCACCAGCGTGCGGTTCATTCGGTCGGCAATCGCTTTCTCAGAGGACTCCATTTTACTCAGTTCGGTACGGGCTTCGTTGAGCTGAGAGAGTGCTTCACTGCGATAGCGGCCACGCGTTTCAGCGATTTTATTTTCAATCTCTTTAACCGCAGCCATCGCTCTGGGGATCGCTAATGTGATGGAGTCTAACTGGCCCCGAGTGTCGACTTCGGAACGGCGTAAGCGCAGGATCTCGACCTTCGAAATAGCCCCTTTTGCCACCAACGGTTCCGACATATTAATTTCCTGCTGTAGCAAATCAAGGCTACGGCGGGTCTGTTTTACTTTAGCCTGGTAGTCCAGTAACTCTTGCTTCTTTTGCACCAACTGCTCATTCAGCCCGTCCAGTTCACTCTGGATACGCTGCTTAACACTGGCAAACAGGGCAATTTCACCCTCGGCAATATCCGGTGATTTTTCCATGATAAGCGCGGGAAGCGTCAGGTTACTTTTATCATCAAGCTGAGCGGTTAACCGTTCTATTCTGGCTTCGAGCGCCAGACTCTCAGCTGCTGACTCTCCGGCATTGGAACGAAAGCGGGTATCGTCCAGACGCAGTAACGGTGCTCCGGCCTGAACTATCTCTCCTTCATGGACAAACACCTCAGAGACAATGCCCCCCTCAAGGTTTTGTATTTTTTGTAGTCGTGATGAAGGAATGGCGCGACCATCGCCGCGAGTGACTTCATCAATCTGCGCCAGTGATGCCCAGGTTATCATGATAATAAAGAACCCAACACAGGCCCATAGCGTGATGCGTGCTATACGCGGGTAGTCATCAGTCATGGCGGAACTGACCTCATTAGTGGACAGTCGGGTTCTCTTTTTATCCCCCATCAGCCATTTGACCAGACGACGAGGAAGGTTACCGGCTTGCATGGATCTGTCCTTTTTTCAGTGCATCGATCACGCTTTCTTTCGGACCATCAGCGATAACTTTTCCGTTATCGAGAACAATCAGACGATCAACCAGAGTCAGTAACGATGCCCGGTGAGTCACCAGCAATAAGGTTTTATTTTGGACTAATGGGACCAGTGCTTTTTTGATCAAGTCTTCGCTGGTGTTGTCCATCGAACTGGTCGGTTCATCCATTAGCAGAATAGAGGGATCAAGCAGTAACGCCCGCGCCAGTGCCACAGCCTGGCGCTGGCCACCGGATAAATTCATCCCACGCTCGCCAACTTGCAGGTTATAACCGGACGGATGACGACGACAAAAATCATGTACTCCAGCAAGGGTGGCAGCGCGGATCATCGTCTCTTCGTCAACGTAACCCGCGCCAATAATAAGATTATCGCGCAGCGTTCCGCTGAACAGATGAATATCTTGAGGGACATAGCCAATATTATGCCGAATATCGTTAACGTCGAGCTGCCGGGCATCAATGCCATCCATCAGCACCATACCGCTATCGGGCTGATAAAAACTGACCAGCAGCTTTGCCAGCGAGCTTTTCCCCGAGCCACTGCGTCCGATAATGCCGACCTTCTCTCCCGCGACGATCTTTAACGATATTTCGTTAAGTGAAGTATGCTGATTCTGCGGATAGCGGAAGGTGACATCATTAAACTCAATCGATCCTGACAGCTTTTCGCATCTCAGTGGAACTTCACCGACTTGGGTTTCCTGTTCGAGGTCCATCATACTGTCGACCGTCGCTTTGGTCATTTTGGCGCGATGGTAGCGAGTCATCAGGCTGCAAAGCTGATCGACAGGCATCATCGCCCGACGCTGTAACAGGTAACAGGCTATCAACCCTCCCATACTGAGATGGCCTTCAATGATCCAGTACACGCCAGCGACAATCATCACAACGCCGCTAAACTGCTGTAGCCAGCTAGTAAAATTAACCGCGGCAGAGGACAGAGATTTTACTTTTATCTCCAGCTTACTGAGGTTACTCAGGACTTGTTCCCACTGGTACTGTCGCTGGCTTTGTGCGTTATTGGCTTTAATGGCATCAAGGCCTGTCAGGGTTTCAACCAGCATCGCCTGACGCTCATTAGATAAACGATAGGTTTTTTGCACCTGGGCTATCAGTGGCCGCTGGATAAGCCAGTTAATCAGCACAGCAACCGGATAGGCGACGAGGGGAATAATCACTAAGGGTCCGCCGATAATGCCAATAACCAGCAAGATAAGCAGGGTAAAAGGCAGGTCGATCAGTGCCGTTAACGTCAGAGAGGAAAGAAAATCGCGGACCGACTGGTACTCTTGAAAGTGCTGCGCATAGCCGCCCACACGGTTAGGGCGCAGTTTCATCTTCATTCCCATCAGCCTTTCATACAGGGCAGACGAAATAATAAGATCGGTCTTTTTACCCGCAAGATCGAGACAGATACCGCGTAAAAACTTCAGAATGAAATCAAAAGCAAAGGCAATAGTAATCCCTATTGCCAGCATCCATAACGTTGCCGTCGCATGATTGGGTACCACGCGATCGTACACATTCATCACAAAGAGCGGCGTCGCCAGGGCTATCAGATTGATCAGAAAGCTGGCAACTACGGCATCAGCATAGAGAAATCTTGATAATTTCAGCGTGTCTTTAAACCAGGATTTGGTGCGCGGGATCGTTGAGCTGGGCTCGGTATTGTATTCATGTTCGCGCTGAATAAAGACCACTTTCCCGCGATACTCAGCAGCAAGCGCTTCTCGGGATACGCTTATCTCCCCACCCTGGGTTTCCGCTGAAAGAAGGCGGGCACGCTGGTGATCATCCCAGCCCAGAAGAACCGCCGCCTGGGAATTCTTTAGCAGAATAATGGCAGGAAGTGAGAGGGTAGATATTTTATCCAGCGGGCGCAATAGTGTCCGGGCTTTAAGCCCTGCTCTCTGCGCTGCACGAGGTAGTGTGCTGGGCGTCAGACGATTATCTTCCAGCGGAAGTCCTGCTGTTAGCGCATTACGGCTGGTAGTGATGTTATGGAGCTGACAGACCACCATAAGGCAGTCGAGCAGAGGGTCGTCATGATTTTGCTGAAAATTGTCCCTAATATCATTATCTGAAAAGGTACGACTATCAACGGAATCAGTTTGAAGTGCCATTCTCTGACCTTACATACAAACAAAAAATTACCAGACGGCTGATACCGCAATAGGAAATTGCATCAAGACTGACAGCAATTTCCCATAAACTGCGATGCATTATTTTAATTCAGGTAAGTCTATTGTTGAGGTTTGCCCCTCGTTAATCGGCTGGCTAGCAGAAGGTGCCTGAATTTTCAGCTGCTTTAATAATTCACCAGTACGTGCATTGATTCTGTAGGTAGTAAACATTTCGATAAATTGCAGCTGCACATAACGGCGCTGTGCAGTAAAGACTTCGTTTTCACTATCAAGCATATCAAGCAGTGAACGATCGCCAAGGCTGAACTGTTCCTGATAAGCGATACGCACTGATGCACTACGATCCGCATAATCTTTGGCGATAGGGACCTGTTGTTTAGCATTATTCAGAGCATTCCAGGCCAGGCCAAGTTCTTCATTTAGCTGGCGCAAAGCGTTCTTTTTCACATCCTGTGACTCTTGCATTTTGTAAGCGTAAGAGGAAAGCTGGGCTTTATCGCTACCACCATTATACAGGTTATAGCGCATCCGCAGCATCGTTTGCCATTCCTGATTATGGCCACGGGTCCCGTCGACATTGTTATCCATCGTCCGACCAATATCTACGTCAACGCTCGGGTAGAAACGCGAGTTTGCGGCCTCATACTGTTGACGTGTCGCCTCAATATCGGCATCAGCTTGTTTCAGTAGCGGGCTGTTTTCCAGCATGACTTTACGGGCGTCTGCCAGCGATGCTGGAATAATGGTTGGCGCAGGCTGAGTCAGAGCAACCGCTTCCTGACCGGTAACGCTGGCGTAGTTCGTCCGCGAGTCTTCCAGATTGGTCTGTTCAGTCAGCAGATTATTGCGCGCCTGAGCAAGACGCGCTTCAGCCTGGGTAAAATCAGCCTCTCGACCGACCCCACGCTCTGTCCGTAAACGAATTTGATCGAAGATACGCTGGTGATTTTTTAAGTTATCCTCAGCAAGCTTGACCATCTTTTCCTGCATCAGGACATCAAGATAGCTCTGAATAGCCGTTAACGCTGTCGTTTCTGCGGTATTCAATACCGCGAATGCGCGTGAGTTAACCGTGGCTTTCTGGCGGGCAACTTCACTGGTCGTCGCAAAACCATTGAAAAGATTCTGCTTCAGATTAATACTGGATTCACTGCGTTGTAGATCACGAAGATGCGAGCCTGCTGCGCGCGTACTGGCATTATCCGTCCTCTCCCAGCCGGTTCCGGCAGAAAGATCGAGTGTCGGTAGATATCCACCTTTTGCCGCACTCAGATCCTGGTCAGCAGAATAACGGCTGTTCGCTGATGCACTGATTTGTGGATGTGAATTCAGTGTATCTTTGATTGCTTGCTCAAGCGTCGTCGCACTGGCTGGGTTTAACATCAGTAGAGAAAGTGATAATCCAAAAGCGATTTGCGCGCGATACTTCATTTCCGTAATCCTTTTATCATATTTATTTTCAAACACTTATATTCTATTTTTTAATAAAACATCTGGGGAAACCATAACTATTACGGCTTCCTGAATAGAAAAGAATGCATTAATATCCCGCCGATACGGCTGGCGGGGAATGGGTTTAATCAAGAATCAGTATCTGGCTTCGCTAATAGATTATCTATTTGTGAGTGGTATCCCCCTGCATAAGTATCGGGAGTCTCGTGGGAGATATCTGTGACCAGAATCTGAGGGATCATATTATTTTCTGTACTGTTCTCAGTTACTGGCAGCAGTTTATCCAGGCTCTGGCTGCTGCTTTCATCGTAGACAATATCGCTAAAGCTGATCGGGGCTTGATTAATAATCATTGTGATATCCGGAGCATTGTCATGCTCTGGTTTATCGTCGCTCATCACAGCATCTGTCGCGACGTTATCGGGCTGAAGTTTCTCAGATGAAAGAGAGTCATTATCGCCTAACAGATGAGTTAACTGGCTTTCCGGCTGACCTTCTGTCGCTGCGATATTGTGCTCAAATAACGTTTGATGATTATCGTCAACAGCAGGCTCCAGACGAATATTTCCGCTATCAATCAATGATGCCGTGAGCGACAAGTGGCTGCTATTTTCATCATCCGATGCTAAAGCTGTATGCGTGTTATTGCCGTGAGTATCATGCTGTTCATCGACTAAAATACTCAGAATATCGCTATCGTGACTCTCCAGGGATATGGGTGGATTCTGTCCAGACAGACTAATACTGTGGTGAAGATCGCTCAGGGCAATTTCCCCGCTGTCATGCGACACGCCATTAACCAAGGTTGTGATATTCACTTTAATATCACCTAGCGTGACCGGGCTATTCATATCAAAGGTCACTTTACCCGTAAGGCTGGTCACATCAGTGACATCAATCGTTAAATTACCGTTAGCATCAACCGTGTAGCTTTGATCGTTATATTTGATCGAGCCACCAGGCAAGCCAGAGAAAGTGATCGAGGTGATCAGATCCTGTTCATCACCACCGGCAATCGATGCATCCAGGGTTAATTCATGATGCCAGGATGTCTGGCTGCCCGGTGCCTGCGGATCCCAGCCCTTTCCTCCTTCACCTGATGTGACATCAGAGATTTGGTTAGAGCCTTGCAGCACGGTATGGCCATTGATGGTGACGGTGATGTTATCGACATAGTTAATATTGCCGTTAACGTTAGCTGGACCTTTTTCAGCACTCCATTCTTTACCATCGTTTTGGACATGGATGGTATCGCGAGCGTCTTTATAGGATCCCGATGCTGAGGTGGCGTTTCCTTTAACAGAGTTCAGATTACGGAAATTCCCATCCTGCCAGTAGCCACTGTTCTCATGAACAAGGAATACATCGCTCTTACTTTCCGAACCTGCTGGGTTGCCATTAACATAGACTTTAATCTGACCCGCTGAAATCTGATCGGAAACACGCCCTGCCTCGATATCCCCCTGAGAGATCCAGAGCACAACATTGCTACCAACAGCGATTATTTTCCCGTCATCATCAACGTCATAACCTCCAAGGCTACCACTCCCCCCGTTTATCTCCGTAACATGTGAGATTGTTCTGCCATCAAAATCAACCTCCAGAGAAATAGGCTTATCGGAATCGGAGTCGCTGTCTGAATCGGAGTCACTGTCTGAATCTGAATCTGAATCAGAGTCGCTGTCCGAATCCGAGTCACTGTCGGAGTCTGAATCAGAGTCACTATCTGAGTCCGAATCACTGTCGGAGTCTGAATCAGAGTCACTATCTGAGTCCGAATCGCTGTCGGAGTCCGAATCGCTGTCGGAATCCGAGTCGCTGTCCGAATCCGAATCACTGTCCGAATCCGAATCACTGTCTGAATCAGAGTCACTGTCGGAGTCCGAGTCACTGTCAGAATCGGAATCACTGTCTGAGTCGGAATCACTGTCGGAGTCAGAGTCACTGTCGGAGTCTGAATCACTATCTGAATCCGAGTCGCTGTCTGAATCAGAGTCACTGTCAGAATCGGAATCACTGTCTGAGTCGGAATCACTGTCGGAGTCAGAGTCACTGTCGGAGTCTGAATCACTATCTGAATCCGAGTCGCTGTCTGAATCAGAGTCGCTGTCAGAGTCTGAATCACTGTCGGAATCCGAATCACTGTCCGAGTCGGAGTCACTGTCGGAGTCTGAATCGCTGTCGGAATCGGAGTCGCTGTCTGAATCCGAGTCACTGTCTGAATCGGAGTCACTGTCAGAGTCCGAATCGCTGTCTGAATCCGAATCACTATCGGAGTCGGAGTCACTGTCCGAATCCGAGTCGCTGTCGGAGTCGGAGTCGGAATCGCTGTCTGAATCAGAGTCACTATCTGAGTCTGAATCGCTGTCTGAATCGGAGTCGCTATCCGAATCGGAATCGCTGTCTGAGTCGGAATCACTATCTGAATCCGAGTCACTGTCAGAATCCGAATCGCTGTCTGAATCCGAGTCACTGTCTGAATCGGAGTCACTGTCAGAGTCCGAATCGCTGTCCGAATCAGAATCACTATCTGAGTCGGAGTCTGAGTCACTGTCAGAATCCGAATCACTGTCGGAATCGGAATCTGAATCGCTATCGGAGTCGGAGTCGCTGTCGGAATCCGAGTCACTGTCTGAATCCGAATCGCTGTCTGAATCCGAGTCACTGTCCGAATCGGAGTCGCTGTCCGAATCAGAATCGCTGTCGGAATCTGAGTCACAGTCCGAGTCGGAGTCACTGTCAGAATCGGAGTCACTATCGGAATCCGAGTCGCTATCGGAGTCACTATCGGAATCTGAGTCGCTGTCCGAGTCGGAGTCGCTGTCCGAGTCCGAGTCACTGTCAGAATCGGAGTCACTATCGGAATCCGAGTCGCTATCAGAATCAGAATCGCTGTCAGAGTCGGAGTCTGAATCGCTGTCGGAGTCCGAGTCACTGTCAGAGTCCGAATCACTGTCTGAATCGGAATCGCTATCGGAATCTGAGTCGCTGTCTGAGTCGGAATCGCTGTCTGAATCCGAGTCACTGTCAGAATCGGAATCACTGTCTGAATCGGAGTCACTGTCAGAGTCCGAATCGCTGTCTGAATCGGAATCGCTATCTGAGTCTGAATCACTGTCGGAATCGGAGTCGCTATCCGAATCGGAATCGCTGTCTGAATCCGAGTCACTGTCTGAATCGGAGTCACTGTCAGAGTCCGAATCGCTGTCTGAATCGGAATCGCTGTCTGAGTCAGAGTCGCTGTCCGAGTCGGAATCGCTGTCAGAGTCCGAGTCGCTGTCTGAGTCTGAATCGCTGTCAGAGTCCGAGTCGCTGTCTGAGTCTGAATCGCTGTCAGAGTCCGAGTCGCTGTCTGAGTCTGAATCGCTGTCTGAGTCCGAGTCGCTGTCTGAGTCTGAATCGCTGTCTGAGTCCGAGTCGCTGTCTGAGTCTGAATCGCTGTCTGAGTCGGAGTCTGAATCACTGTCTGAATCGGAGTCACTATCGGAGTCCGAATCACTGTCTGAATCGGAATCGCTGTCTGAATCCGAGTCGCTATCGGAATCGCTGTCTGAGTCCGAATCGCTGTCTGAATCGGAATCGCTGTCTGAATCGGAGTCGCTGTCGGAATCCGAGTCACTGTCCGAATCTGAGTCACTGTCGGAGTCACTGTCTGAGTCGGAGTCGCTGTCTGAATCAGAGTCGCTATCCGAGTCCGAATCGCTATCTGAGTCTGAATCACTGTCGGAATCGGAGTCGCTATCCGAATCGGAATCGCTGTCTGAATCCGAGTCACTGTCGGAGTCCGAATCGCTGTCTGAATCGGAGTCGCTGTCGGAATCAGAGTCACTGTCCGAATCTGAGTCACTGTCGGAGTCACTGTCTGAGTCGGAGTCGCTGTCTGAATCAGAGTCGCTATCCGAGTCCGAATCGCTATCTGAGTCTGAATCACTGTCGGAATCGGAGTCGCTATCCGAGTCGGAGTCACTGTCGGAGTCTGAATCGCTGTCGGAGTCCGAGTCGCTGTCTGAATCCGAGTCACTGTCGGAGTCGGAATCACTATCGGAATCCGAGTCACTGTCCGAATCTGAATCGCTGTCTGAATCAGAGTCGCTGTCGGAGTCTGAATCACTATCAGAATCCGAGTCGCTATCAGAATCAGAGTCACTGTCTGAGTCCGAATCGCTGTCGGAATCGGAATCGCTATCAGAGTCTGAGTCACTATCGGAATCGGAGTCACTATCGGAATCCGAATCGCTGTCTGAATCGGAATCGCTGTCTGAATCGGAGTCGCTGTCGGAATCCGAGTCACTGTCCGAATCTGAGTCACTGTCTGAGTCGGAGTCGCTGTCTGAATCAGAGTCGCTATCCGAGTCCGAATCGCTGTCTGAATCAGAGTCACTGTCGGAGTCCGAGTCACTGTCTGAGTCGGAATCAGAGTCGGAGTCTGAGTCACTGTCAGAATCCGAATCACTGTCGGAATCGGAATCTGAATCGGAGTCGCTGTCCGAATCAGAATCGCTGTCGGAATCTGAGTCACTGTCCGAGTCCGAATCACTGTCTGAATCCGAGTCACTGTCAGAATCGGAGTCACTGTCAGAGTCCGAATCGCTGTCTGAATCGGAATCGCTGTCTGAATCGGAATCGCTGTCTGAATCGGAGTCGCTGTCGGAATCCGAGTCACTGTCCGAATCTGAGTCACTGTCGGAGTCACTGTCTGAGTCGGAGTCGCTGTCCGAGTCTGAATCACTGTCGGAATCGGAGTCGCTATCCGAATCGGAATCGCTGTCTGAATCCGAGTCACTGTCGGAGTCTGAATCGCTGTCTGAATCCGAATCACTGTCAGAATCCGAGTCACTGTCCGAATCGGAGTCACTATCCGAGTCGGAGTCACTGTCGGAATCCGAGTCGCTATCTGAGTCGGAATCGCTGTCAGAGTCTGAGTCCGAGTCACTATCAGAATCGGAATCGCTGTCGGAATCTGAATCGCTGTCCGAATCCGAGTCGCTGTCCGAATCAGAATCGCTGTCTGAATCGGAGTCACTGTCCGAGTCAGAGTCACTGTCGGAGTCTGAATCGCTGTCAGAATCCGAGTCACTATCCGAGTCGGAATCGCTGTCAGAATCCGAGTCACTGTCTGAATCTGAGTCGCTGTCCGAATCAGAATCGCTGTCTGAGTCGGAGTCTGAATCACTGTCTGAATCGGAGTCACTATCGGAGTCCGAATCACTGTCTGAATCGGAATCGCTGTCTGAATCCGAGTCGCTATCGGAATCGGAATCGCTGTCGGAATCTGAATCACTGTCAGAATCGGAATCGCTGTCTGAGTCCGAATCGCTGTCAGAATCCGAGTCACTATCAGAATCTGAGTCGCTGTCCGAGTCGGAGTCGCTATCGGAATCAGAGTCACTGTCTGAGTCGGAATCACTATCCGAGTCGGAATCAGAGTCGCTATCTGAGTCCGAATCAC
>Ga0302347_1000722_pt1 | contig 47281 bp, 50 predicted proteins | sample PhyWR1_FD_202178 | JGI IMG/M metagenome (GOLD analysis project Ga0302347, IMG submission 202178) | Leaf surface microbial communities from wheat plants in UC Gill Tract Community Farm, Albany, California, United States - DLSL W.R1 (v2)... | ecosystem: Host-associated > Plants > Phyllosphere >... | reverse complement strand
GCGGCGCACCCGCGGCCGGCTGGACGCTCTATGCGCCGCTGACGCTGCAGATGGGCCCGTCCATGGACACCAGCATCTTCGCGATGCACGTTCTCGGCGCCTCGTCCATCATGGGCTCGATCAACATCATCGTCACCATCCTCAACATGCGCGCTCCGGGCATGACGCTGATGAAGATGCCGATGTTCGCCTGGACCTGGCTGATCACCGCCTATCTGCTGATTGCCGTGATGCCCGTGCTGGCCGGCGCGATCACCATGACGCTGACCGACCGCCACTTCGGCACCAGCTTCTTCAACCCCGCGGGCGGCGGCGACCCGGTGATGTACCAGCACATCTTCTGGTTCTTCGGCCACCCCGAGGTCTACATCATGATCCTGCCGGCCTTCGGCATCGTGAGCCAGATCGTGCCCGCGTTCGCGCGCAAGCGGCTGTTCGGCTATGCGTCCATGGTCTACGCGACGGCATCGATTGCCATCCTGTCGTTCATCGTCTGGGCGCACCACATGTTCACCACGGGCATGCCGGTCACGGGTCAGCTGTTCTTCATGTACGCGACCATGCTGATCTCCGTACCCACGGCCGTGAAGGTGTTCAACTGGATCGCGACCATGTGGCGCGGCTCGATGACCTTCGAGACGCCCATGCTGTTCGCCGTGGGCTTCATCTTCGTGTTCACCATGGGCGGCTTCACCGGCCTGATCCTGGCGATGGCCCCCATCGACATCCAGCTGCAGGACACCTATTACGTCGTCGCCCACTTCCACTACGTGCTGGTCGCGGGCTCGCTGTTCTCGATGTTTGCCGCCTACTACTACTGGGCACCCAAGTGGACCGGCGTGATGTATTCCGAAACCCGCGGCCGCATCCATTTCTGGGGCTCGCTGGTGTTCTTCAACATCACCTTCTTCCCCATGCACTTCCTGGGCCTGGCGGGCATGCCGCGCCGCTACGCCGACTACCCGATGCAGTTCGCCGACTTCAACATGCTGGCCTCCATCGGTGCGTTCGGCTTCGGTCTGATCCAGGTGTATTTCTTCTTCTTCGTGGTGCTGCCCGCAATGCGCGGCAAGGGCGAGAAAGCGCCGCAGCGGCCCTGGGAAGGCGCCGAAGGCCTGGAGTGGGAAGTGCCTTCGCCCGCACCGTTCCACACCTTCGAGAACCCGCCCAAGCTGGATGCGACCGCAACCCGCGTGATTGGATGAAGAAATGGCAATGTCGCCCGAACAACGCAAAAGCAATCTGCGCCTCGCACTGATCCTGGCCTCGATCGCCGCCGTCTTCCTGGCGGGCTTCGTGGCCAAGATGCTGTGGCTGGGTGCGCAGTAAAAGGAACGCCGTGGGAATGCGCCAGGAAAACACGAAGATGGTCGGCAAGCTGGCGGTGATTGCCGTCGGCATGTTCGCCTTCGGCTATGCGCTGATTCCCATCTACAAGCATGTCTGCGAAGCGCTGGGAATCAACATCCTGGCGATTTCCGAGCGCCAGGTGCCGGGCAACGGCCAGATCGGCCCGAATGCCAAACTGCCGGCCAACTCCCAGGTCGACATGAGCCGCACGATCACCGTCGAGTTCGACGCCAACGCGCGCGGCCCCTGGGACTTCAAGCCGCGCCAGCGTTCGGTGCAGGTGCATCCGGGCGAGCTCACGGTGGTCGAGTACGAGTTCCAGAACGTGCAGAACCGCCGCATGGCCGCGCAGGCGATTCCCAGCTATGCGCCGCACCAGGCGGCCGCGCATTTCATCAAGCTCGAGTGCTTCTGCTTCAACCAGTACACGCTGGAGCCGGGCGAGAAAAAGGAATGGCCTGTGGCCTTCGTGATCGACCCGAAGATTTCCAAGGACGTCACGACCATCACGCTGTCGTACACCTTCTTCGAAGTCGGCGGCAAGACGCCGCCCGCGCCCGCAGGCGGTCTCAAGCAGCAGGCCGCGGCGCCCGGTGCCAAGGAGCCCGTGCTATGAACCAACCGCAGAAAAAAGCCTCGCCGCTGCGCACCGCACGCACCATGCTGTGGGCATTGCTGGGCGTGCGCAAGGGCAGCGAATACCAGAAAGACGTTGAAAGCATCACTCCGCTGCAGGTGGTGGTGGGGGGGCTGGTGGCCATTTTTCTATTGGTCGCAGGCTTGATCTTGATTGTGAACTGGATCGTCTGAGCGCCAAGCTACAGACGGACGCAAGGACCTAGAGAGTCAGGAGCAGGAAATGAGTGGAACTACCCAAGGCGCAACGCCCTACTACTACGTGCCCGGTGAATCGCGCCATCCGATCATGGCGGCCGCGGGCCTGTTCTTCGTGATCCTCGGCGCGGGGCAGTGGATCAACGGCCACGAATGGGGCAAATGGAGCCTGTTCTTCGGCCTGGCCTGGTGGCTGGTCGTGCTCTACCAGTGGTTCCGTGACGCCATCCATGAAAGCGAGAGCGGGCTCTACGGCCGCAAGATCGATCTGTCGTTCCGCTGGAGCATGAGCTGGTTCATCTTCTCCGAAGTGATGCTCTTCGGCGCATTCTTCACCGCGCTGTGGTGGGGCCGCGCGCATTCGGTGCCGGCGCTCGGCGGCATAGAGAACGCCTTGCTCTGGCCCGACTTCAAGGCCATCTGGCCCAGCATGGCCGCCGGTGCCACGGCCTCGCCCGCGGGCACGGTGGAGCCGTTCCAGACCGTGGGTCCGTTCTGGCTGCCGACCATCAACACCGCGCTGCTGCTGACTTCGGGCGTGACGCTGACCATTGCCCACCACGCGCTGCGCGAGAACCATCGCGGCCGCACGATCGCGTTCATGTGGGCCACCGTGGTGCTGGGCTTCATCTTCCTGTGCGTGCAGGGCTATGAGTACTTCCACCTCTACACCGACCTGAACCTCAAGCTGTCGTCGGGCATCTTCGGCTCGACCTTCTACATGCTCACGGGCTTCCACGGCTTCCACGTGTTCGTCGGCATGCTGATGCTGTTCTTCATCACGCTGCGGCTGCAAAAAGGCCACTTCACGGCCGACAAGCATTTCGGCTTCGAAGGCGCGGCCTGGTACTGGCACTTCGTGGACGTGGTCTGGCTGGGCTTGTACGTGCTGGTCTACTGGATGTAAACGGTGAGGCGGTGGCCTGGGCCACCACGGTGCGACAGCCGGCCTTGCGCCGGCTTCGCCGCTTCAGCGTCCCACCGGCAGCCCGGTAGGCTGGATATACCCCAGCTTCCAGCTGATCAGCAGGCACAGGAACAGCAGCACCGACAAGCCCACGCGCAGCGCCAGCGCGCGCGCCATATGCTGGCTGCGCCTGCGGTTATCCTCTACGCCATCGGGCGGGCGGCGCATCATGAAGAACAAGGCGCTGCCCAGGCTGGCGAGAATGCCCAGAAAGGCCAAGGCGATGAAGATTTTCATGGAGATCATTATCCGGTGAGTAAAAGCACAAGGCCAGAGGGTTCGCCAGCAGGCATGCGCTTCTGGGTGATCACCTTGGCAGCGGTGGTGGGAATCAGCGCCACGGCCGCGCTGGGCTGCTGGCAGCTGGACCGCGCGGCGCAAAAGCAGGCGCTGGCCGCGGCCATCGAGGCACGGGGCGAACAGCCGCCGCTGGGCTCTGCGGCACTGCAGCAGGCATTGCAACAGACGCCGGCCGCAGACCTGGTCCACCGCCCCGTGGCGCTGCAGGGCCGCTGGCTAGGCTCCCATACGATCTACCTCGACAACCGGCAGATGCATGGCCGTCCGGGCTTTTTCGTGTTGACGCCATTGGCCCTTGATGGGCCCACGCCCGCGGTGGTGCTGGTGCAGCGCGGCTGGATAGCGCGCAATTTCCAGGACCGCACGGCGCTCGCTCCTGTCGATACGCCCGCGGGCCCGGTGGCAGTCGCCGGCAGGCTTGCACTGGCGCCCGCGCGGCTGTACGAAATGGCACCCGGTGCAGACCCTGTTTCCGAAACGTCGCCTATCCGACAGAATCTTGATGTGGCCCGGTTTCGCGCGCAAACCGGCCTGCCTTTGCTCGCCATGAGCGTGGTGCAGACGGGGGCCGACAGCGAAGGCCTGCAGCGCGACTGGCCGCGCATCGATGCCGGGGTGGACAAGCACTACGGCTATGCATTTCAATGGTTTGGTATCAGTCTCCTGATGGCGGTTCTCTATGTCTGGTTTCAACTCTTCCGACGCTTCATTCGCCCACGCCAGCAACTCGGCGCCTGAGCGCGCCGCGGCCGAGCCGCTGGGCCTGAGCGTGCACGGCCTGCCTGCGGCGGGCGAGGCGATGCAGGCCCAGCGCACGCGTTCCGGGCGCTGGCAGATGATTGCCGTGCTGCTGGTCTGCGCGGCGCCGGTCATCGCCTCCTACTTCACCTATTACGTGGTTCGGCCCGAAGGCCGGCGCAACTTCGGCGAATTGATACAGCCGCAGCGCACGCTGCCCGATATCAATGCGCGCACGCTGACCGGCGACACCGTGCCGCTGGCTTCGCTCAAGGGCCAGTGGCTGCTGGTCAATGTCGCGGGCGGGCAGTGCAATTCGGCCTGCGAGCAACACCTTTACCTGCAGCGCCAGCTGCGCGAGAGCCTGGGCCGCGAAAAGGACAGGCTCGACTGGGTCTGGCTGATCAACGATGCGGTCCAGCCGCCCGCGGCGCTCGCGCCCGCGATGGCCCAGGGCCAGGTGCTGCGCGTCGATCCCCAGGCCCTGGCCGGCTGGCTGGAGCCGGCGCCGGGCCAGCGCATCGAAGACCATCTGTATCTGGTCGATCCCATGGGCAACTGGATGATGCGCATGCCGGCATCGCTCGACAAAGCGAGCGCCGCGAAGGCCAAGCGCGACCTTGACCGGCTGATGCGCGCGGCCGCCTCCTGGGATAAGGCGGGGCGCCCCGATACCGTCGCCCCTGCCCGCTGAAATGCCGTCCCTTTCTTCTCGAGTTTCCGCATGAGCCTCGCCGCCACCGTTTCCGCCCCGTCGCGCTTTGCGCAGTTCTACGCGCTGACCAAGCCGCGCGTGGTGCAATTGATCGTCTTTTGCGCGCTGATCGGCATGGTGCTGGCCATTCCCGGCTGGCCGGCAGCGCAGCAACTGGTGCTGATGGCCGTGGCCTGCGCGGGCATCTGGCTGGTCGCGGGCGCGGCCGCGGCGTTCAACTGCCTGGTCGAAAAAGGCATAGACGCCAAGATGAAGCGCACGGCCTGGCGACCCACGGCCAAGGGCCAGTTGTCGGACGGCCAGGCCTTGGCGTTTTCCACACTGCTGTGCGCGGCCGGCTCGGCAGTTCTCTATGTCTGGGTCAACCCGCTGACCATGTGGCTCACGCTCGCCACCTTCGTCGGTTATGCCGTGGTCTACACACTGATCCTCAAGCCGCTGACGCCGCAGAACATCGTGATCGGCGGGGCCTCGGGCGCGATGCCGCCGGTGCTGGGCTGGGCCGCGATGACCGGCCAGGTCACGCCCGAGTCGCTGATCCTGTTCCTGATCATCTTCCTCTGGACACCACCGCATTTCTGGGCGCTGGCGCTGTACCGCGTGGAAGACTATCGCCAGGCCGGCCTGCCCATGCTGCCGGTGACGCATGGCAATGAATTCACCCGTTTGCAGGTGTTTCTCTATACGCTGGTATTGTTTGCCGGATGCCTCCTGCCGTTCGTCTTCGGCATGAGTTCCTGGCTCTATCTGGCGGTGGCCGTGGTGCTGGGCCTGGGGTTCTGTGCGTATGCCTATCGGCTGTGGCGCAGCTACTCCGACGCCCTGGCGCGCAAGACCTTCCGGTTTTCGCTGATACACCTGAGTCTTCTGTTCGCCGCACTATTGGCGGACCACTATATTTTTTGAACGACTATGGATAAACGACGTGTATTGAAGTTGTTGCTGGCCTCGGCGCTGGGCACGGGGGCCGCAGGCCTGCTCGCGGGCTGCGGTCGCGAACCCAAGGCCAGTTTCCAGGGAGTGGATGTGACGGGCGCGGAGTACGCGCGCGATTTCACGCTGCCCGATGCTTCGGGTCAGCAGCGCAGCCTCAAGGACTTCGCGGGCAAGGCCGTGGTGGTGTTCTTCGGCTATACCCAATGCCCCGATGTCTGCCCGACTTCGCTGCAGGAGCTGGCCGAAGTCAAGAAGCTGCTGGGCGCCGATGGCGAGCGCCTGCAGGGCATCTTTGTCACGCTGGACCCCGAGCGCGACAAGCCCGAGATGCTCAAGGCCTACATGGAGAGCTTCGATCCCAGCTTTGTCGCGCTGCGCGGCACGCCGGAGCAGACCGCGGCAATTGCCAAGGATTTCAAGATCTTCTACAAGAAGGTCGAAGGCCCTACGCCGGAAAGCTATACGCTGGACCACTCGGCCGGCAGCTATGTCTATGACCCCGCGGGGCGCCTGCGCGTCTACGAGCGCTACGGCGTGGGCCCCCAGGTCCTGGCAGCCGATGTGCGCATGCTGCTGGCGGAGAAGGCCTGATCAGATCATTGCGCAGTGATCTTCTGGCTGCGGATGATGTCGCCCATGACCTTGGCGTCGGTGCGTATGCGGTTGGCCAGGCCTTCTGACGAGGTTCCCGCAACCTGCCAGCCCTGGGCAAACAGCTTGGCGCGGATGTCGGGGTGGCGTGCTATTTCGCTCAGCAGCGTGCCCAGGCGCTCGACGATGGGCCGGGGCATGGAGCGCGGCGCGGCGACTGCATTCCAGATTTCCATCTGATAGTTGGCAATGCCGGCTTCCGACAGGCTGGGGTACTCGGGCACCAGCGACGAGCGGCTGGTCGAGGTCACGCCTATCACGCGCAGCTTGCCCGCACGCGCCTGGGCTGCGGCCATGGCGGGCGGCAGCAGCGCGAGCTGCACCTGTTCGCCGATGATGGCGTTGATCACCTGCGGGTTGCCGGGGTAGGGCACATGCACCGGCGCAATGCCGGCGCGCGCCTTGAGCAGCTCCATGCCGATATGCGCGACCGTGCCTATTCCCGGGCTGCCGTAGCTCCACTTGTCGCCGCTGGCGCGCGCCGCGGCGAAGAACTCGGCGGCCGTGCTGCCCGGTGCCTGGGCCGATGCGGCCAGCGCCAGCGGCGCGGTGGCGATCAGGCTCACGGGCTGCAGGTCCTTGAGCGGGTCATAGGTCGCCTTGGGGTTGATCAGCTTGGCGATGGTCATGTTGCCGTTGATCATCAGCCCCAGCGTATGGTCGTCGGTGGCATGGGCGACGGCGTCGGCGCCGATGTTGCCGCCCGCGCCCACCTTGTTCTCGACCACGACCGGCTGGCCAAGCATCTTGGCCAGCGGCTCGGCCAGCGTACGCGCGACCAGGTCGGGCGACGAGCCGCCCGGAAAGCCGACGATCAGTTTGACCGGGCGCGTGGGCCATTGGGCTGGATCGGCTGCCAGGGCAGGGGTGCAGGCGGCAGCCGCGGCACAGGCCGCCGAGGCCAGCAGCGTGCGGCGGTTCAATCTGGAAATCATGCGGGCTCCTCGGATCATTATTGGAATGGAGTGTCTTTGGCAATCGGCGCGCCATGAAAAAAGCGCACCGCCTGCAAAGGCGGTGCGCCGATTATCCCTGCCGGGAGACTCAGGCGTATTCGGCCAGCGTCTTCTTCATTTTCTTCATCGCCGCCGATTCGATCTGGCGAATGCGCTCGGCGCTGACGCCGTAGACCGCAGCGAGTTCGTGCAGCGTCATGCCGCCCGAGCCGTCGTCGTTGACCTTGAGCCAGCGCTCCTCGACGATGCGCCGGCTGCGCTCGTCCAGGCCGCCCAGCGCCAGGCTGATGCCGTCGGTGGCCAGTGCGTCGCGCTGGCGCGACTCGATCATCGCCGTGGGTTCATGCGAACCATCGGCCAGGTAGGCGATGGGGCCGAAGGCGTTCTCGCCGTCATCGGAAGGAGAGGGATCGAGCAGCACGTCGCCGCCCGACATCCGGGTCTCCATTTCGATGACTTCTTCGCGCTTGACGTTGAGCTTTTGCGCGACGGTGTCGATCTCGTGCGGGCTCAGCGTGTCGCGGTGCGTGCTCTCGTCGAGCGCGGCGGCGTCGGCCTTGAGCCCTTGCTTCATCGAGCGCAGGTTGAAGAACAGCTTGCGCTGCGCCTTGGTCGTGGCCAGCTTGACCATGCGCCAGTTCTTCAGGATGTATTCGTGGATCTCGGCCTTGATCCAGTGCATGGCATAGCTCACCAGGCGCACGCCCTGTTCGGGGTCGAAACGCTTGACGGCTTTCATCAGGCCCACGTTGCCTTCCTGGATCAGGTCGCCATGCGGCAGGCCGTAACCCAGGTACTGGCGAGAAATGGCCACCACCAGGCGCAGGTGCGACATCACCAGTCGGCCGGCCGCGTCCAGGTCGCTGTCATTCTTGAGGCGACGCGCGTAATCCTGCTCTTCTTCCAGCGTGAGCATGGGAAGACGATTGACTGCCGTGATATAGGCGTCCAGGTTGCCCAGTGGAGGCACCAGTGCCCAAGGGTTGGTGGGCGCCAAAGTGGTCGTCGCAATGTTTGCGGATGTGGAGGTCATTGAAGTCCTTTCTTCCATATCTTCATATTAGCAGTCTATTGGAGAGAGTGCTAAGGCAGAAGTTCCTTAACCATTGACAACTTGTGCCAACCCTGCGGGGCAATGCCCTCAGGGCGTCGAACCGGTGCTCAGTCCAGGCGTGCAAGTGCTAGCGGCTCCGGCACCAGAGCGTGCGACGGGAGCAAGGCCTGTCCATATCCTCAGTCCGTGGAAAGGCAATTGGCATCATCCGACGCCTTGGGAGTGCAGATCTTGGCCCTCCCGGTGACAGCGATCTTGATACGTCGGATCTGGCGGTAGTCGGTGCTTGCATCGCTGCGAGCTATGGTCAACGTGGTGTTGGGCAGGTCGCCGCTCGCGGGACGCGAAAAGCCCGAGCCGTCATATCGCACATAGCTCGGATTGGCCGCCGTGCTGTTGTTGCCCGAAAGCGTGATGTAGGGCGGGGGCGCCTCCTGTTGCATCACCAGGATGTCCTTGGTGCTGTCGAAGGTCATGTCATTGTCGGTATCGACAAACACCACCCAGCCCTTTGCCCAGTCATTGTCGTTGTTCTTCGGCGTCACCAGAGCGAACATGTTGCGCTTCATTGCTTCGGTGCGGGCCGCGTTCAGGGCCGCCAGAAAGCTGTTGCTGATGCCGCTCAGTTCTGCATTGCGCAGATATCCCATGAAACTGGGTGCGGCAATGGCCATGATGATGACCAGCAGCGAAATGGTCACCAGCAGCTCGATCAGCGTGAAGCCCCGTCCGCCTGTTCTGGTGGTCGATGAGGCGTGCGGGGCAAATGGCGTCATTTCCAGCAGACACTCGTGTTGTTGCCGGTGCAGCTCTTCACGCCCGTGCTGGTAACGGTGAGTTCCGTGATGGACGGGTCGGTGTAGTACTTGGGCACGCCGAACACCTGAACGCAATTGTTGATGGTCTGGCTGGGGCAGGCACGCGCACCAAGCCAGTACGCGGCACTGCCGCGGGAGTCCCCCGAGAAGGTCTTGAAGGCTACGGCGCTGTCGCCTGCCGTGGCGATGGCCAGGTAAGTATTGTTCTGCGTCATGTACCGCTCCTGCTGCTGCAGCAGTTCCATCATCGCCGTGCGGCCTTCGGCGCGGCGAGTCTTTCGCATGTACTCCGCGTAGGACGGGTAGGCTATGGTTGCCAGAATGGAGACTATGGCAACCGTGATCATCAATTCGATGAGCGTAAAGCCTTCAATGCGCCGTTTGTGCTTGGTCATGTTCAATTCCAGGTCTTGTCTTTCAGTTCGCGGTAGTTGTTCAGTTGGCGCCAGCTCAGGCGACCGACCTGCGATGTGGCGGTTTTTGGCTCGGAGACGCTCACGCCTGAAGTGGCGGTGGCGTCGGGATGCACGAATACCCCTTTGTCTGTCTTGACGCGCGCTCCGGTGGAGTCACTGTTCGAAAGCGAAGAGTTCGTATAGAAGAACATCGGCGAGCCCTGCGCACCACTGGACATGGTCGTGACGGTACCCAGGCCGCTGGCCAGATTGGCTTCGTATGAATAGCTCGATCCACCTCCGCAGGCATCCGTGGACGCACTTGGCGGCAGCAGGCTGGTGAAGCGCACGGTCTGCCCGAACAGCGCTGCGGCGCCGATCTGTTTTTCACCTCCCAGGCTGCCGCTCTTGGGATAGTCGATATACCAGCCTGCTTTCTTGTCGGTGGAGTTGCTGTCCCGCGGGCGATTCCAGTAGAACGACTCCACGCTGATTGCACTGTTCGTGATCGAGCCGGCCTTCAGACGCGCGCGGCCGTTGAAGCGCGCTGTGCCGTCCGTGTCGGGTTCGACGTCTTTCGATGCGGCGTTGCCGCTGTCATACAGCACGTAGAAAGACTGTGTCTGGGTATTGGAGCCGACCATGTTGTCCTTGGCTTCGAGATATTTGCCGGTGCCAAATGCCAGGATGTAGGTGTTGGAGGGCCCAAACGCAATGGTGGGTACCATGGTGATGGGCTGGACCTTGTTGCTGCTGTCTTTCGCGATGTACATGGGCAGCGGATTGGTGCCGTCGGTGTTCTTATAGGACGTCAGTCTCAGCAGGTTCCAGTTGGTTTCGGTGGCGCTCGAGAAGTTGGCCTTGGCCATGTCGAGCTTCCAGAACTGGCCGTGGAGGTCGCCCATATAGAAGAATTCGACGGCATCCGCCTGGTCGTTGGTGAAATCGAAGTTCACCAGACCGGTGGCCTTGCCGACACCGGTGCCGGTGCCGGACGCATTTATTTCCTGCGTGCCGGTTGCCTCCACGTTGCTGATGGGCAGGCTCACCTTGAAGTAGTTGGTGCCCAGCGACCAGTCGGTGCCTGATGCCTTCGACAGATCCAGCAGGAAGAGCGCAGGCTTGCCGGTGGTGCTGTAGCGGCCAGTGCCGTCATTGACGTAATTGTTGACGCCGCTGGCTACCGCTGCAAACCATTTGTAGGTGGCCGTGGCGGCGCCGGGAGCGCTGGTGCGCAGCTTCACGATGCGCGGTTGGCTCACCACGTTGCCCATGTCTGGATCGTTCTGGTCCGTGAATTCCCAAAGGACCTTGTCGGCCGCAAAGTCGCTCGGGTTGGTCACGTCCAAAGCGAAGACGCCTTGCCCGCCGCCGCCGGTGCCCGACACCAGCACGGTTTTCCAGTCGCTGCCTACTTGGGCTTCGGCCACTGCGGGCGGCGCATCGACGTAGCTGGTGTGGCCGGAGGAGTTGTAATTGGTGTTGGTCAGCTGCGAGAGCTTGGGAGCCATCCAGCTGGGGATGTATGCGAACAGCTCGTCCATGGTGGTGGAGTTGAATGCATGCAGCATGCCGTCGTTGGCGCCGACAAAAACGGCTTTTGTGCGGTTCTTGTTGGTATCGTAGAACGTGCGATAGGCCGCCGTGTTGTAGCGCGTGGTGGGCGCGGCGGAGTAGGCCGCTGCCGAATTGACGATGTCGCCCAGGCGGGAATTGCGCTGGCGGAAGGTGACGGCTTCCTGTGAGCGATAGCCGCGCAGGAAGTTGAGGCGGTTCTGACCGTCGTTGTCGGCCGTGGCGGTGGGCGAGGCCTTGTTCAGGTGGGCCTTGAGCGTGTCGCCTATCGTGCTCCAGGTGAACAGGGCTGCCGAGCCGCCCGAGCTGGCCGCGCTTTCTAGCCCGACAACGATCTTGCGTCCGCTGGTTTGCGTGTCGGTGAGTGCGTCGAGACGCGCCGCGGCGGAGACCGCCGATGCCGCGTCGCCCACCTTCACATCGCCGTTGTCGCTGACCTTGATGGTGTTGCGCTTGATGTCCCCGGACCAGCGTTCCGTATTGAAGCTGGCGGTGTAGTAATACCCGTCCGTGGTGGACAAGGTGTTGGTGGACGCTGCTGGCGAGGAAATCGTATTGCTGGCCTTGGCCGCGGCGAAGAAGATGTCGTCCAGCGAGCGCAGGAACTTGTCTGCATCGCTGACCAGGAAATAGGTCTTGGCCTCGCCCGGATCGGTTTCCTTCTCCCAGTTGCGGGCGTCGTTCGACGACTCATACGGGTTGCCGGTGCCGGTCACATCGTTGAAGCCGCCGTACTTGGCCGCAAGGAAGAAGTGGGTCCGCCGGCGGGCCGTGGCATCGTTGTTGGCGCTGTTTTCGTTCACGTCCACCACGTAGGTTGTCACTCGCATGCCGGGGCGGCGCTTGGCTGTCTCCGTCCAGTCCCTGCCGCGGATGTCATGCGTATGCGCCCAGTAGGCCATGCCGGCCATGTAATACGACGACTTGCCGCCAGAGCCTATGCTGAGGTTGTCCAGGTCGGCCAGGCCGGTGTTCTTGATCGTTGTGGTGTTGCTGGTGACCTGCGAGTCGCCACGGCCGTCAAGGTATCTGATCGCTTGGTCCGCCTCGAAGCCGCCCACGACACGAGTCCAGTCCTTGAAGTTCGGAACGTTGTTCGCCAGGCTGACTTCGGCGGTTCGATCGAAGTCGGAATTCGAGATGATCGAGTTGCCGGGGATGGAGCGGTCGGCGTGGGTGTTCACATCGCCGATCAGCAGGACGCTGTTGCGCAGGCAGGCGTAGTTCTTGTCGCTGGAGCCACCGTCGAACGGGTCGGTCCAGCTCGCGTACACGGGAAATCCCGCACGCCTGGCGTCATTGGCCGTGAGACCGGAAACCGCTTGCGGCGTTGGCGCCAGGCCCTGCAGATAACGCAGACTTTCGTAATACAGCTCGCTCACCGGATCGTTGCCCTTGTAGGTACCGGGCGTGCCCGTGCGTCCAAAGGTGTTCAGGTAATTCATCACCCCGCTGATGCCCTCCGTGGCATTCCGCGGATTGGCAATGAAAACGCCATTGTCAGGGTTCCATTCGCGGTTCGGATTCAGATCCACCGAAGGGTCACCGTTGGCGTCGTAGGTCTTGGGTCCGACATAGGTCATGGGCGCGCGCAGCACCCCGCCGTAGCGCTGGTCGCCGTTGTCCATCAGGTAGCCGAAAGCCGCGAGGCGGATGCGGTCGCTGTACTTCTGCATGTTGCCCACGGGCTTGTAGTTGCCGTTGGGGTAGCGCTGGCACACGGAGGCGCGCGAGTCGGTCAGGGCGCCGCCCGATGTACTGCAGGCCTTCACCCGAACGTAGAGCGCTTCTTCCCCCCCTATGGTCTTCATGGGAGTGGACAGCGCCGTGTTTGTGGGCTTGTAGTGGCAGCTTTTGCCCGCGCCTGACGCCGGGTCCTCGCCCCACTGGCTGTTGTTGCATGCGATGCCGTTGGTGACCAGGCGGCGATGCCACTTCTTGCCGCTGCCGTAGATGACTTCCGCCGTTCCTGTGAACGTGCAGGTGGCGTTTTCCGCGGCGCATTGCGTGTAGCCGTTCGGCATGTTCGAGTTGGTCTCGCGCTGGAGTATCGGACCCATCACGGCGGCGGAGTCATTGCAGGCATCGGCTCCCGCTTTGGTCGCTGCCGTACCGTTGCTGAAGATGTGAATTCGATTCAGGCAGTTGCTGATCCGCACGGTATTCGTATCGCCGCTCGTGAAGAACTCGGCAGGCAGCGCCTGCCGCGCGACGGCGTTGGAGAGATTCTTGCGCGGAAAGTAGGAACCATCGTCGTAGAAGTTGCTGGGAATTACTGCGCGCTGCAGGATGGTCGAGGACTCGGAATCCTCGATCCGGTCGCCGCCCGTGAGGCCCAGGCGCATGATGTCGATGGACGAGGCTGCAGCCCAGTTGAGGAAGTTGCCGCTGAAGCCTGCTCCGCTGCAGCTGTGGGTTGCGGCATCGGAGGCCGCGGACCGCGTGAAATGCTTGGTCGTGGACGCTTTGTCGTAGCTGTAGCAACTCAACGGATCGAAGTAGCCCTGGTAGGAGGTGGCCGGAGCATAGGTGCCGCGGTAGGCTGCGCCCACGGTAGGATGCTCGACCGATATGGCCAGCGTCAGCGTGGGCTTCTGGCCCGAACCCTGCGCATACAGCGGGTCGGCGCTCAGCGCGATCGCAGTGATGTTCGGTGGACTGCTTTGGCTCAGTGAATGAACCGCGTAACCTATTGACAGGGGGGCGACAATTGCAAGCGCCCATCGAGCCAGGCGCACACGAGGCAATAGTTTCATGGTCACTCCGGGATCATTCTTTGCGGAAAAGTATTTGCGTCACGACCTGGATGTCTTCCCGAGGCCCGAAACCCATCGATGTCACGCGGTACACGAATTTCTTGTCCACCCGCCCGCTGGCGTCGCCGAAAGAATTCCTGTCCGGCAGCACTTCGATGATGTAGCGCGGCTTTTTGACCGGCTGCAGCCCGCTGCTGCCCGACTTGAACGCGCGTCCTGTGAAGTCGCCATAGACCGCTGCGGCAGGGCTGTCGGCTGCCAGATCCACACTGAGCCACAGGGGCTTGCCCGTCACCGTTGCCGGATCGCACAGTCCCTTGCCGGTTCCGGTGGTTCCGCAGCTGCCGATTGCAAATGCCGAAGAATCGTTCTTCGTGAACAGGTTCTTGCGTGTCGCGGTCCCAGGGCCGCGAATGTCGTATTCGGCATCCATGAGGCCGGCCTCTGAGCCTTGCCATGCGATCTGCACGTCGCGTTCGTTGCGCGCGCCGCGTTCGCTCATCATCGAAATCTGTATGGCTCCCATGCCCAGAATGGCGATGATGGCCAGCAGCATCATGACCACGATCAGCGATACGCCGCGCTGGTCGGGCCGCGGGGCGGTGGCAGGCAGAAAAGAAAAGCGTTTGGCGCGCATCAGGTGGCGTCCTGGCGGGTGATCGCTGCATTGCGCAGGTGGATCGTGAATGAGACCGTCTGGCGCAGTCTGCCGTCGGTCTTTGCGGCAAATGTGCTGCCCGGGTCGTCGGCGGAATTCATCAGGCCTTGCGGCCCCAGTGGATACTGTGCGGCAACCGTTCCATTGGACGAGGAACCAGGCGGGCCACGCATGACCATGCCTACGCGTATGGAGCGAACGCGATCCCAGTTGGCATTGGTGTCGGTCAAGCTGCTGGTCACCAGTTGATCTGCGCGAAGGTAGCGCTCGGGAATCGAGTCGGTGGCCGCGCTGGGCGCAGCCCCGGCGGTGACGCCGTCAACGCCGTAAAGCAACTGCAGGCTCTCCACGCCGGGCACCAGCGGCTGCTGCTTCCAGGTGCTGCCGTCGAGCCAGGCGCACATCAGTGTGGGTTCACCCTGGTCCTGCGCGACGTAGAACACGCTGACCATGCGCTCGGACATGGTCGCCGCGGTCGCCGTGGAAGTGGCGCCGCTGCAATCGATCATGGTCTGGTCCGGACCTTCACTGCCGTCGGTCTTGGTGACCGTTCCCATCTGATAGCGCACCACCAGCATGTCGCTGTTGTTGAGGCCGGTCGTCGTGACCGCGTTGGTCGTGCCGTTGATCAACTGGACATCGTAGGCGGCGTTGTTGAATCCTTTGATGCTCGGTTCGATCGCGGCCGTCGTTGACTCCCCGACCTTGAATGCCGCTCCGGCTGTGGTGCTTGCATGCTTGAAATCCAAATATGCAGCCTGCGTCGCCAGGCGGCGAATGATGCTGGTGGCAAAGCGGGCATTGTCGCGCAGCTGTGCGGAAGCATCGACGGCGAGAAAGCCTTGCCGCGACACCGTCAGTGCAGCCACCGCCGCCAGGACGATCAGGCTGCCCAGCAGTAGAGCGACCAATAGCTCGACCAGCGTCATGCCGCGCTGCATCGCGCGGCGACGCGAAGAGTTTTCAGGGCTCATTGATACTTCCTGGCGTGATGGGGAAAGTGACTGCGGGGCGCAGTGCCTTGTCGAAGGCACCGGTATTTGCGGCAGTCACATTGGTGGCGTCCGTGCCGGTCGCGCCGCGCAGCGTGTTGCTGCGGGTCCAGCCAATTTTCAGCATCAAGGTTCCCCCCGTGCCGCTGCAGCTCCACTGCGGCAGCCCGGCTGAATCGTAGGGAGCATTGTCCTGGCAGATGACGACTCTCGCGCCGGGAAGCTCGGGCGGCGTCAGCAATGCACCCGAGGAGTCCTTGACGCCCGTCACGGCGCGCGTCAGCCACTCATAGACATCGCGCTTGGCGACGAGCTCAATCGAGTCGCAGGTGCCGGTTCCTCCGGGCAGGCCGCACTTGGTTGCGGTCAGCGTCGATGTGCTGCTGACATCGACGAGATACGGGTTATTGGTCAAGGCAATGGCCTGCGCCTTGTTGCCGCGCATCATTTCTGCCATTTCCTCCGCCAGACGCACGGCGGCAGACTGCAGGCGTGCTTCGCGATTGGCCTGCAAGGCGGCGACTTGCAGGCCCACCAGACCCAGCATGCCGAAGCACAGAACTGCAATGCACACGAGAATCTCGACGAGCGAGAAACCTTGTTGGCTCCGGGGAGGGATCACGGGGATTAAATGGAATAAATAGTGACGTCTGATACTACATGTATCCGAGTCAGGGCAGTTGCCGTTCAATCGTCCATTGCTACCGTTTGTCAGGATGGCACGCAGGCCGGTCGATCTTGCCGACCGGCATGGGGACAGGCAATACCAATCAGGATGGCGCGACCTGCATTGCGACCACCGAAGCGCTCAGCTCAGCAATGCCTGGGCGAATTCCTTGGCATTGAACGTTTCCAGATCCTCGAGCTTCTCGCCCACGCCGATGAAATACACGGGAATGGGGCGTTCCTGGGCAATCGCGGCGAGCACGCCGCCCTTGGCCGTGCCGTCGAGCTTGGTCACGATCAGGCCGGTCAGCTGCAGCGCGTCGTCAAACGAGCGCACCTGGGCGAGCGCGTTCTGGCCGGTGTTGCCATCGATCACCAGCAGCACTTCGTGCGGCGCCGTGGCGTCGGCCTTGGTGACCACGCGGCGAATCTTCTTGAGTTCTTCCATCAGGTGCAGCTGCGTAGGCAGTCGGCCCGCGGTATCGACCAGCACCACATCCTTCTTGCGCGCCTTGCCCGCGGTCACGGCGTCGAAGCTCACGGCTGCGGGGTCGCCGCCTTGCTGGCTCACGATCTCTACGGTATTGCGCGTCGCCCAGATGCCCAACTGCTCGCGTGCGGCCGCGCGGTAGGTGTCGGCCGCGGCCAGCAGCACGCTCGCGCCTTCGTCGGCCAGGTGCTTGGTGAGCTTGCCTATGGACGTGGTCTTGCCCGCGCCGTTGACGCCCGCGACCATGATCACCGTGGGGGTGAACTGGCCTATGACCAGCGGCTTCTCCAGCGGCTGCAGCAGGTCGGCAAGCGACTGCGCGAGCAGCTCCTTGACGGCCGAGGGCTCGGTGGCCTTGGTTTCCTTGACGCGGCGCTTGAGGTCGGCGAGCAGATGCTGCGTTGCCTTGACGCCGGTATCGGCCATCAGCAGCGCATCTTCGAGCTCTTCGTACAGCGCCTCGTCGATCTTGGTGCCCGTGAACACCGTCGAAATATTGTTGCCGGTCTTGCGCAGTCCGGCCTTGAGCCGGCCCAGCCAGCTGGCGCGCTGCGCCGCAGCAAGGGCAGGAACAGTCGCCGCCTGCGCCGTGGGCGCCACCGGTGGCGCGGCAACAACGACGGGCGGAGCAGCGACCGGCGCCTCGGCCGGTACGGGCTTGGCCGCGCCGAACATCTGGCGCAGGCGGCCCATGGCTCCGGGCGCCGGCTCGGCCGGTGCCGCGGAAATCAGCTGCGGACTTCGCGCGGTGCCCGTATCCGGCGCGCTCGCCGCAGACTCCGGGATAATGTCCGGAACAATTTCCGGAACATGCTCGTGCTCAATAGGCGCGGACGCGGGCGTACTCACCAGCTCATCGGCGGGTGGTACGGCGGAAGGAAGGGGCTTTTTTTTGAAAAAACTGAACATTGGCGGGTTCGTAGAATCTGAGCATTCTATGAAACGTGCTCTTACCCTCCTGGGCCTCGTGGCCTGCCTGAGCGCCGGGGCGCAAAATTTGCCGCCTGCGAGCCCGCAAAAACCCCCTGCAAAAGCCGATGCGGCCGCCGTCACCAAGGCGCAGCAGTTCACGCTGGCCAACGGCATGCAGCTGATTGTTCAACCCGATCGGCGCGCGCCCACGGCAGTGCACATGGTCTGGGTGCGCGTGGGCTCGATGGACGAAGTCGACGGCACTTCGGGCGTGGCCCATGTGCTCGAGCACATGATGTTCAAGGGCTCCAAAGCCCTGGCCGCGGGCGAGTTCTCGCGCCGCGTCGCGGCGCTGGGCGGGCGCGACAACGCGTTCACCAGCCGCGATTACACCGGCTATTACCAGCAGATTCCGTCGCAGCGCCTCGAAGATGTGATGCGCCTCGAATCGGACCGTTTTGCGCACAACCAGTGGCCCGACGAGGAGTTCCGCAAGGAACTCGAAGTGGTCAAGGAAGAGCGGCGCATGCGCACCGACGACCAGCCGCGCGCCGCGCTGTTCGAGCAGCTCTATGCGACGGCCTATACGGCGTCGCCCTATCGCCGGCCCGTGGTCGGCTGGATGAGCGACCTGGAAGCGATGACGCCCGACGACGCGCGCGCATTCTTCCGCAAGTGGTATGTGCCGTCCAACGCGGTGGTGGTCGTGGCCGGCGATGTCGATGTCGCCAAGGTCAGGCGCCTGGCCGAGAAGTACTACGGCAGCATTCCCGCCAAGGCCACTCCGGCGCGCAAGCCCCAGGTCGAGCCCGAGCAAAAGGGCCTGCGCCGCGTGGCGCTCAAGCTGCCGGCCGAACAGGCTTTCGTCACGCTGGGCTTCAAGGTGCCTGGCATTTCGCGGCTCGAGAACATCGGTCCCCAGGACAGGGATGCACTGGCGCTGATGATGCTGTCGGAAGTGCTCAGCGGCTACAGCGGTGCGCGCCTGGAGCGCGCGCTGGAACAGGGCCCGCAGCGCGTCGCCGATTCGGCCGGCAGTTCGGCGTCGTTGCTGGGCCGCGGCCCGAGCATGTTCATGCTGACGGGAATTCCCGCGGCGGGCAAGACGGTGGCCGAAGTCGAGGCCGCGCTGCGCGCCGAAGTGCAGCGCGTAGCGCGCGAAGGCGTGGACGCCACCGAGCTGGCACGCGTGAAGACGCAGTGGATTGCGGGCACGGTCTACGAGCGCGATTCGGTGTTCAGCCAGGCGCAGACGCTGGGCAGCTACTGGAGCATGGGAATGCCGGTCGATGCCGAGGAGCGCCTGCTGCAGCAGCTGAAACAGATCACTTCGGCCCAGGTCCAGGATGTCGCCGCGCGCTATTTCGGCGACGACCAGCTGACCATTGCCACGCTGGACCCCCAGCCCCTTGATCCGGCCAAGCCCCGCCGTCCCGAGTCTGCCTCCGAGCAGCCCCTGCATTGAGCCAGCTTCGGAGTGAACGCATGAAAGCATTTCCCACACGCACCGCCAGCCTGCTGCTGGCCCTCACCGGCGGCCTGTTCGCCGCCCAGCCGGCCTGGGCGCTGCTGCCTATCCAGCATTGGACCCAGCCCAGCGGCGCCAAGGTCTGGCTGGTCGACAGCCCGGGCATTCCCATGGTCGACGTGCAGGTGGCATTCGACGCCGGCAACCGCCGTGACCCCGCCGATCAGGCCGGCCTGGCCTCGGCCGTGGCGTTGATGGCCTCCAAGGGCGTTCTGGCCAGCGGTGACGCACCGGCCCAGGACGAGAACGCGCTGGGCGAAGCCTGGGCCGACCTGGGCGCGAACTTCGGTGCCGCGGCCGACGACGACGGCTTCAGCTATGTGCTGCGCTCGCTGACCGAGCCCGATCTGCTGGCCAAGGCCACGCGCCTGGCCGCGCGCCAGATCGCCGAGCCCAGCTGGCCGCAGGACATCTGGCAGCGCGACCGCGCGCGCTGGAGCGCCGCGCTCAAGGAAGCCGATACCCGACCCGCGACCGTCGCCGCCAAGGCCTTTTCCGCGGCCGTTTACGGCGGCCACCCCTATGGCCAGCAGACGTCCGAAGCCACGCTGGCGCGCATCGATGTGAGCGCCATGCAGGCGTTTCACCGCAAGCTGATCAATGCCTGCGGCGCGCGTGTGAGCATCGTCGGCGCGCTCGATCGCGCCCAGGCCGATGCGCTGGTCACCCAGTTGCTCGCGCCGCTGCAGGCCCATGACGCCGCCGCCCGGCCTGGTTCGGCCTGCCCGCAGCCGCCCGCGCTGCCCGATGTGCCGGCGCTCAGCGCGGCACGCACCATCGATATTCCGTTTGCCTCGGCCCAGGCCCATGTGCTGATCGGCCAGCCCGGCATCACGCGGCGCAACCCCGATTTTCTGGCCGTGATGGTCGGCAACCATATCCTGGGCGGCGGCGGTTTCACCTCGCGGCTGATGGAGCAGGTGCGTGAAAAGCGCGGGCTGAGCTACAGCGTCTACAGCGGCTTCGCGCCCGGACTGCATGCAGGCGCGTTCCAGATCGGCCTGCAGACCCGCGCCGACCAGGCGCCCGAGGCCGTCAAGGTCTCGCAGCAGGTGCTGGCCGAGTTCGTCGCCAAGGGCCCTACAGCGGCCGAGCTGCGCGCAGCCAAGGACAACCTGGTCGGCGGCTTCGCGCTGCGCATCGACAGCAACCGCAAGCTGCTGTCGAACGTCGCTAACATCGCCTGGAACGATTTACCGCTCGACTATCTCGAGCATTGGACAAAACGCGTCGAGGCTCTGACCGCCGATGAGGTGCGTGCCGCGATGGCCCGCATGCTCCAGCCCGATCGCATGGTGACTGTGGTGGTCGGAGGAAGCAAACAATGAGCCGTTCACGTATTCATATCGATGTGCAATCCATGGCCGTGGCCGATGCGATCAAGGCACTCGAACACAAGACGCGCGTGCGCACGCGCGATCTGCCCGAAGTCGTCGAGGCGCCCGCGCCGCTCAAGGGCAAGGCCTTGAAGGCCGCCAAGGCCGCGGCCGCGGCCAAGGCCGGCACGACCGGCGGCTCGGGTGAGATCCGCATCATCGGCGGCCAGTGGCGGCGCACGCGGCTGTCCGTGGCCCAGCGCCCCGGCCTGCGGCCCACGCCCGACCGCGTGCGCGAAACGCTGTTCAACTGGCTGGGCCAGGATCTCACGGGCTGGCGCTGCATGGATGCCTTCGCGGGCACGGGCGTGCTCGGTTTCGAGGCTGCATCGCGCGGTGCCAAGGACGTGATCATGGTCGAGCTCGATGCCGGTCTGGTCGCGCAGCTGCGGTCCCTGCAGCAGCGCCTCGGGGCTACGGCGGTCAAGGTGCAGCGCGGCGACGGCCTGAGCATCTTGCAGCAGGTCACGGCGGACAGCCTGGATCTGGTGCTGATCGATCCGCCGTTCACCGACAGCGCGCTGTTTCCGTCGGCGCTGCGCGCCGCGCGCAGTGCGGTCAGCGATGACGGCTGGATCTATCTCGAAGGCCCCACGGAGTGGGACGACGCTGCGCTCGCGCCGCTGGGCCTGGTGCGCCAGCGCTTCCTCAAGGCCGGTGCGGTGCATGCGCATCTGCTGCGCAAGGCGCCCATCGTGGCAGCGGTTGCCGCTGCCGAAGAGGCGCCACCGGCCGCGGACTGAGCTGCCGCGCAGCGCGCCGGCGCTTGGGCATAATGCGCCAAGGCCTGCACCCTCACGGTGCAGCGCCGCCCTCTTGCTACTTTGGAGACTTCCACACCATGGCCGAAAACGTGCTTGCCGTCTATCCCGGCACTTTCGATCCGATCACCCTGGGCCATGAGGATGTGGTGCGCCGCGCGACCCAGCTTTTCGGCCGGGTGATCGTCGCCGTGGCCGCAGGTCACCACAAGAAAACGATGTTCAGCCTCGAGGAGCGCATCGCCATGGTGCGCGAGGCAGTCAGCCCCTATCCCCAGGTTGAAGTCGAGAGTTTTTCCGGCCTGCTGCGTGATTTCGTCGTGCAGCGCGGCGGCAAGGCCATGGTGCGCGGGCTGCGCGCGGTGACCGACTTCGACTACGAATTCCAGCTTGCGGGAATGAACCGCACGCTGATGCCCGAAGTGGAAACCGTGTTTCTCACGCCCAGCGACAAGTTCCAGTTCATCAGCAGCACCTTCGTGCGCGAAATCGCGACGCTGGGCGGTGAAGTCGATAAATTTGTCTCGGCCGATGTCTACGCGCGCCTGCGCCAGAAAGTCGCCGGACCCGCAGGCGGCTGACCGGCTGTCATTCAACGGATGACAGGGGCGCCGCCGGCTGTCGCCGCAGCCGGTGCTGCTGCAGCAGTTCGTGCACCCACAGCAGCTTGCGGCGTGCGCCCGCGGAGAGCGCAAACGGGTAGGCGTCCTGGTGGCCCAGGCTGCGATTGAGGCTGTTGAGCAGCAGGGTCAGCGGCACCCATTGCTTGAGCATGGCGTTGAAGTCGGGCTGGGTCGGACCAAACGGGTCCTGCACCAGCTGATCATGGGGCTGGGCCGGGTCGGGCACGGTCACATGGGTCTGGTAGGCGGCAGCCGTTTCCAGCAGGTCGACCATGTGCAGATAGTGCGCCCAGGTCTCGGCCCAGTCTTCCCAGGGGTGGGACTGGGCGTAGCTGCTGATGAACTTCTCCTGCCAGCCTATCAGCTTGTCCTGCTTGGCGTAATAGTTCTGCAGGGCCTGGTCGTAGTCCTCGCGTTCATCGCCGAACAGCGCGCGAAAGCCTTCCAGATGCTCGGTGTCGCGTACCAGCAGGTCCCAGAAGAAATGCCCGCACTCATGGCGCAGATGGCCGATCAGCGTGCGATAGGGTTCGTTCAATGCCAGGCGCCGGCGCGCGCGTTCCTCGTCATCGGCCTCGGCGACGTTGAGCGTGATGGTGCCGCTCGCATGCCCGGTCATCACGGGCGGCTGGCCCGGAACTTCCTCGAGCAGATCGTATTGCGGTGCACGCTCGCCGCGCACCGGCTGCAGTCCCAGGCGCGCGAGACAGTAATAGAGATGGCGCTTGGCGGCTTCTATCTGTTTCCAGCGCCGCAGGTTGGACGGGTCCGACAGATCGGGCAGCCAGCGTGTCTGGCGGCACGACACGCACTGCGCATGGGCATCGCCGCCGGACACCGTGAAGTTGCAGCTGTCGTACAGCGTGCGGTTGCGGCAGAAGCGATAGATCTCGGCTTTGCTGCCTGCAGGCGAGGCGCGCTGCCACCAGCCGCCGTCCAGCGGCTTCATCGCCACCATTTCAAGCGATTGCGGCAGGAAAGCAAGCGCCGCACCGCAGTGCAGGCACTGAACGCTGTCGAAAAAAACCAGATGACCGCATTGGTCGCAATTGAATACCTGCATGGGCCTACTCTAACGACAAAAAGGGCCGGAATCGCTTCCGGCCCTTTTTGTAGGGCGATGTGGGCCTGTTGCCAGGCCCGACAGATCAGGGGCGAACCACGATGCTGTTGCGCACTTCACGCACGTGGTTGGTCGAGCGTGCGATTTGTTCCGCACGGCTCTTTTCGGCTTGCGACTTGGCAAAGCCGGACAGTTGCACCGTGCCGTTGAGCGTTTCAACGCTGATCGAGCTGGCCGCCACCGACTTGTCTTCGGCCATCTTGGCCTTGACTGCGGTGGTGATGCCGGCGTCATCCACGTAGGAGCCAACGGACTGCTGGTCACGGAAAACGGAACAGCCAGTCGCGGCCACAAGAGTGGCACCGGTAACGACAGCGAAAGCAATGGCGCGGGTGAATTTCATGGTGTCTTCCTTAGAGGTGGATAAATACGTTTTTAGAATGGGACAGGCATCATGGCCTTGGAGAACAAAGGAAGGTCGCGCCGGCTCAATGCCGTGAACGCGAGCCCCACAGCAGGGCGGTGGCGACGGCGGCGCCGGCGGCAGCTGCGAGCATCAGCGATTTTGCGGGCTGATCGACCACATAACGGTTGGTGGCTTCGGCTGCGCACTGGAGCTGGCGGCGCGCACGCTCGGAGCTGTCGGCACAGAAATGGATGCTGCGGTTGGCGAGGTCCTGGGCACGTGCCGCGAGGTCGTCGATCACCGGATTGATTTGCTTTTGAGCGGCTTCAAGGCCTTCCTGGGCCTTGTCGACGGCGTCGGAGGCGACCTTGCGCGTGGCGTTGACGCCTTCCTTGGCGGCTTCGGCGGCGTGGTTCACCAGATCCTTGGTGGCATCAGCGGCTTTTTGGGTGTTGTCTGCAGGGGTATTCGAGCTCATGGATTCCTCCTAATAAATTTCGGTCGCGGCGGCGTGGGGTCAGGCTCAGCGTTTTTTCAACAGGCTCAGCACAAACGTGACGACGGCCATGATCACGAAGATGTAGAACAGGATCTTGGCAATGCCCACTGCGCCTGCGGCGATACCGCCAAAGCCGAAGATGGCTGCAATCAGGGCGATGACCAGAAAAACGACGGCGTAATGCAACATGCAATTCTCCTTAGAAGCCCGCACCGGCAAGCTTGAAAGATTGCTTGCTGCAGGCGTTGCTGTAACAACTACTGTAGGAGTCGGACCGGTGCCGCGCTGCCAGTGTCCAACGGGCGACCTCGTCAGGCTTATGGTGGTTGCCTGAGTGGTCCTGCTCCTACAGCGCCGCGCCGCGCTGCCAGGCCCCAGCCTGGCGCAGGAGTTCAGGCGATGCCGGGTGTCGCCGAAGTGAGCGGGATCACCGCTGAAATGGTCGTGCCCTTGCCCACCTCGGAGGACACGGTCAGACGCCCGCCAGCGGCTTCGACCCGGTGGCGCATGCCGGCCAGACCGTGCGAGTTGAGGCGCACCGTGGCGGTGTCGAAGCCTTCGCCGTCGTCCTGGATCTGCACCGCGACGTAGGTGGGGTAGTTGTGCACCGTGACCACCGCATGGCTGGCCTTGGCGTACTTGCCGATGTTGGTCAGCGATTCCTGAACGATGCGGTAGACCGTGAGCTGGGTGGTTTCCGACAGCACCACCGGTTCGAGGTTGGCCTCGACTTCGATGTTGCTGCGGTTGGCGAATTCACGCGTGAGGATTTCCAGCGAGGTGATCAGCCCCAGGTTGGCAAGCGATGAAGGGCGCAGGTCTTCGATGATGCGGCGCTTGAGCGCAATGCCGCTGTTGAGGGCTTCGATCAGATGCTGGACGCGCTCGGAAATTTCCGGCGAACTCATGTCTATGCGCGACTTCAGGCGCGCGACATCGAGCTTGGCCGCGGTCAGCAACGCGCCCAGCTCGTCGTGGAGTTCGCGCGCCAGATGGCCGCGCTCGTCTTCGCGCACCTGTTGCAGGTGGTTGGCGAGCTCGGTCAGCGTGGACGTGCGTTCGCGCACCAGCTCCTCGAGGCGCAGGCGTTCGTCATGCTGCAGCGCCTGCTCGCGTTCGTTCGATGCCTGCAGGCTGTGGGCCTGGCGCAGGTACATGTAGAACGCCAGAAGCCCGATGACGGTCACGGTGGCAATGCCTATGCGCGACAGCAGCAGCGATTGTTCGATGTCCGCCTGGCTGATGCGACTGCGCTCGGTGGTGCTTTCCATCAAGGTCCGGCTGTAGGCGCGGATGGCATCCATGTTCTCCTTGCCCAGGTCGGTGAACAGCACGAAGCGCCAGGCCTCCTCGTTGCCCTGACGGTACAGGCGCAGGCTCAGCTCCATTTCCGACAGCTTGCGTGCGACCTGGCGCGACAGCGGCGCGAAGGAGTCGAGGTCGGGGCGCGACGTCATGAAGATGTTGCGCAGGTTGTCGAGGTTGCCGTTCACCGACGCCACGGCTTTTTCGTAGGGTTCGAGGTAGCGCTCGTCGTTGGTGAGCAGGTAGCCGCGCATGCCGGTCTCGGCATCGAGCATGTTCTGCAGCAACATGCTCAGCGATGTGCGAGCGTTGTGAATGTGTGACAGGTTGTCCAGCGCGTCGCGTGAGCGCTTGTATCCTGCCTCATTGATTCCGACGAGCAAAACTGCCGCCAAAATGGCGAGCGGCAAGCTGATTGCGAGCCTGCGTAATTGTGACCAACGCATGTTGTTCCTCCTGCTGAGGAGTTTCAGCGAGATATTCTGCATAATCAAGACACGTCGACACACCGGATTTTCAACAGGTGTGTCGTAACTAAGTGTTCACTTGTGGTAACTGAAGGGCAGTCGCCCGTCTTAGGGAGAAAGACTTCAATGATCAAGATAGGCATTGTGGATGACCACGCTATCGTTCGTTCCGGCCTGCGCCAATTTTTGTCGGAACATGTAGATTTACGGGTGGTGGGCGAGGCCGCCAACGGCCGCGAAGCCATCGATCTGGTGCGCGAGCAGGAAATTGATGTGTTGCTCATGGACCTCTCCATGCCCGGCCAAAGCGGGCTGGATGCACTGGCCATGCTGCGCGCCAAGGCGCCTGAAATGGGGATCCTGATTCTCAGCGGCTATCCCGAAGAGCATTACGCGATCAACCTGATTCGCCAGGGTGCGAGCGGCTATCTCAACAAGGAATGTGATCCGCAGGAGATTGCCGAAGCGATTCGCACGATCGCTCTGGGGCGGCGTTATCTGACGCCGGCCGTGGCCGATCTGCTGGCCCAGCAGCTCAACCGCAAGGACGATGCGCCTGCGCACGAGCAGCTGTCGGAGCGCGAGTTCCAGGTGTTTCTGAAGCTGGCACGCGGCGAGACCGCAGGCGACATCGCCAAGTCGCTGTCGCTGAGCGTCAAGACCGTGAGCACCTACCGCACGCGGCTGATGGAGAAGATGGCGCTGTCGTCGAACAGCGATCTGACCTACTACGCGCTCAAGAACCGGCTGATTGATTGAGTTTGTTGGCTTTGTGTTGGGCGCTGAGCTCGACACAATAGTCGACCAGCGCGTCGATCTCGTTGGATTTGTCGAACACTGCGTCGACGCCCAGTTGTGCACAGCGCGTGCGCACGTCGGGCGTCGCGTAGTTGCTGAGCACCACGATCTTCTGGTGCGCAAGGCGTTTGCTGCAGGCGGCCAGCACGCCCAGACCGCTTCCCTGGCGCAGGAACAGGTCAAGAATCGCCACATCCCACTGCCCAGTGTGGCGCGTAAGCCAGTCAGTGCCTTCGAATTCTGTTTCGGCGATGCCTACGGACTCGATCTCGGCCAGCTCTTCGAGCGTGGCAATCAGATTCTCTCGGATGGTGGCATTGTCTTCAACAATATACGTACGCAATTTCACGGTGGTGTCCAGGTAATAGGCGGCTGCCGCAGCTTCGGGACTCTGCGACAGGCGTGGCAGCCCACGTTTCGCTTGGACGTCCATCGGGACATTTTGCCAGCGACTGCGTGCTGCAAAAGTAGGCCGATTCCTACGAATGGTTAGCACAAACCGGGCAATGGGTCATCTTGGTGACATGCATGCTCGACCAATCCATGCGCCGGATGTCGAACATCATCAACCGACCCGTGGCCGGCTGGCCGCAGCCTGCGATCAGCTGCAGCGCCTGCGCGGCCTGCAGGCTGCCCATGGTGCCGACCAGCGGCGCGAACACGCCCATGGTCGAACACTGCTCTTCCTCGAAATGGGCTTCGGGTGGGAACACACAGGCGTAGCAGGGCGCCTGCTCGTCGCGCGGGTCCACGACCATCAGCTGCGCATCGAAGCGCAGCGCCGCCGCGGCCACCAGAGGAATGCGGTGGCGCACGCAGGCGGCATTGACGAGGTGGCGCGTGCGGTAGTTGTCGCAGCAGTCGAGCACCACGGTCGCGGTCGGCAGCAGGCGGTCGAGCAGCTCGGCATCCGCGCGCTGCTGCAGCGCCGTGATGCGCACTTCGGGGTTGATGGCGTGCACCGCAGCGCGTATCGACTCGACCTTGGGGCTGCCCACGCGCTCGGTAGTGTGCGCAATCTGGCGCTGCAGGTTGGTCAGATCCACGGTGTCGTCGTCGATCACGGTGATCCGGCCCACGCCCGCGGCGCCGAGGAACAGGGCCGCGGGCGAGCCCAGGCCGCCGGCGCCGATGATCACGGCATGGGCCGCAAGAATGCGCTCCTGGCCTTCGATGCCGATCTCGTCAAGCAGGATGTGCCGCGAATAGCGCAGCAGCTGGTCATCAGTCATGGCGATGGAATGTGGATAGTCCATGAAAAAGGCCGGGCTGTGGGCCCGGCCGTTGCGCTCAGTCTGCCCGGGGGACAGCGGGCGGCTTAGAGCGCCTAACAGAACCCAGCAAATCGAAGATTTGCGGTTGAGACTAGGCGCGGCCGGCTAGGCGCGGTGCCGCAGACAGTGCGAGTAGCACGGCAAGGCAACGCAACGACGTCTCAAGGGTTTTGTTTGGTGCTCTTACTCTTCTTTCTTTTCGATCTCGCGCTCGGTCAGCGTCTTGCTGACGACCACGGTCTGGCCCTTGAGCTGGCGCAAGGCCTGCTGCAGGCGGAAGTCATCGGCCGTGCCGTATTCGGGCAGCTTGCGGTCGGCCGCGGGCTTCTTGGTTTCGGCTTCGAGGCGCTTGCGGGCTTCCTCGCGCGCCTTTTCGCGCGCGGCTTCGGCGGCTTTTTCGTCGCCCTGGCCGCTGCCCAGATGCTTGTCGAGGTCGGCTTCGCGCATGCGCAAGGCGGCAAACATGTCGCCTTCGGCGGTTTCGTCGACCATCACATCGGGCACGATGCCCTTGGCCTGTATCGATTTGCCGCTGGGCGTGTAGTAGCGCGCCGTGGTCAGCTTGATGCCGGTGTCCGGACCCAGGGGACGCACGGTCTGCACCGAGCCCTTGCCGAAGGTCTGACTGCCGAGCACGGTGGCGCGCTTGTGGTCCTGCAGCGCGCCGGCAACGATTTCGCTGGCGGAAGCCGAGCCTTCGTTGACCAGCACCACCACGGGCACTTTCTTCAGGGCCGCGGGCAGGCGTTGCAGCGGATCACCCTGGCCGCGGCGCAGGTAGAACTCGGGCGCGGCCTTGTAGATCGCCTTGCTTTCCTCGAGCTGGCCGTTGGTCGAGACCACGGTCGCGCCGTCGGGCAGGAAAGCCGCTGAGATGGCGACGGCGGCATCGAGCAAGCCGCCCGGATCATTGCGCAGGTCGAGCACCAGGCCCTTGAGTCCGGGATCCTTGGCGTAGATTTCCTCGACCTTGCGCACGAAGTCGTCGACGGTGCGTTCCTGGAACTGGCTCAGGCGAATCCAGGCGTAGCCTGGCTCGATGACCTTGCCCTTGACGGACTGGGTCTTGATTTCCTCGCGCGTGATCGTGACCGGGAAGCTGCGGCTTTCGTCCTTGCGCAGGATGGTCAGCAGCACCTTGGTATTGGGTTCGCCGCGCATGCGCTTGACCGCGTCGTTGAGCGACAGGCCCTTGACGGCGGTGTCGTCGATCTTGGTGATCAAGTCGTTGGTCTTGAGGCCGGCGCGGAATGCGGGCGAGCCTTCGATGGGTGAAACCACCTTGATCAGGCCGTCTTCCTGCGTGATCTCTATGCCAACGCCGACGAAACGCCCGGAAGTGCCTTCCTTGAATTCCTTGAAGGATTTCTTGTCGAAATACTGGGAGTGCGGATCAAGGCTGGCCACCATGCCGGAGATGGCATCGGTGATCAGCTTCTTGTCATCCACAGGCTCGACGTAGTCGGTCTTGATCAGACCGAACACCGCCGACAACTGCTGGATTTCTTCCAGTGGCAGGGGAGACATGGCGCCACGGGCCATGGTCTGCAGGGACACCGTGGTCAATGCACCGGCAAGAACGCCCGCGGAGACCCATCCAGCAATTTTGAGTTTTTGGCCCATAAAACACCTTTACCGCTTCAATATACACCTGACAGGTGTCTGCCCCACGCGGTTGACCGGGGCAGCCTTGAGACACCGGCGCGCGACGCACCGGTGCTCTATTGTGCCGTCTTGTGGAAGGCCGTGCCGGCTAAGCTCAGGCTTTTCCTTGCGCCGCCACGGCCGCAGCCGCCTTGGCAGCGGCTTCGGCGTCGCCCAGATAGTATTTGCGCAGCGGCTTGAGGTTGTCGTCGAGCTCGTACACCAGCGGAATGCCGTTGGGCACGTTCACGCCGACGATTTCGTCGTCGGAGATGTTGTCCAGATATTTGATCAGGGCGCGGATCGAGTTGCCATGTGCGGCGACCACGACGCGCTTGCCGGCCAGGATGGCGGGCGCCATCGCTTCGTTCCAGAATGGAATGACGCGGGCCACGGTGTCCTTGAGGCATTCGGTCAGCGGAATCTGCTCGGGCTGCAGCTTGGCGTAGCGCACATCGCCGCGCTCGCTGCGTTCGTCCGTGGGCTCGAGCGCCGGCGGCGGAATGTCGTAGCTGCGGCGCCATTGCAGCACCTGCGCGTCGCCGTATTGCTTGGCCATGTCGGCCTTGTTGAGGCCTTGCAGGCCGCCATAATGGCGTTCGTTGAGGCGCCAGCTGTGGACCACGGGCAGCCAGGTGCGGTCCATTTCATCCAGCGTGTGCCAGAGAGTGCGCGTGGCGCGCTTGAGCACGCTGGTATAGGCCACGTCGAAGTCATAGCCTTCGGCCTTGAGGAGACGGCCGGCGTTCTTCGCCTGTTCCACGCCGGTGGGAGTCAAATCCACATCGGTCCAGCCGGTGAAGCGGTTTTCGAGGTTCCAGGTGGATTCACCGTGGCGTATCAGAACGAGCTTGAACATGGGGTCCCTTAAGACGACAAAGCAGGAGATGACCGGAGGTCAAAGACTGCCATTCTAAAATTGACCGGTTTGCCAACCCAAGGAATGACGTGAATTTCATCATCGATAACTGGTATTTAATTTTGCTGGCGCTGGTTTCCGGCGCCATGCTGCTCGCTCCCATGCTCAAGGGCGGCACGGGCGGAACGCTTTCGGCCGCGAATGCGGTGCAACTGATCAACCGCGAGAAGGCTGTGGTGATCGATGTCTGCGAGCCCGAGGAATATGCCGCGGGCCATGTCAACGGTTCGCGCAACGTGCCCTTGGGCGAGCTGCAGGAGCGCCTGCCCAGCATCGTGAAGAACAAGGCCTTGCCGGTGATCCTGGTCTGCGCCAAGGGACCGCGCGCCCAGCGCGCCGAAGGCATTGCCCGCAAGCTCGGCTATCCCCGCGCCCAGGCGCTCGCCGGCGGCATGAAATCCTGGCGCGAAGCCAACCTGCCGATTGAAAAAGGCTGAACCGACCCCATCTGTGGGTCTTGTCCCCCTTAGAAGAAAGAACTCCGATGCAAGCTGTGAAGATGTACACCACCGCTGTCTGCCCTTACTGCATTCGTGCAAAGCAGATTCTGAAGTCCAAGGGCGTGGAGCAGATCGACGAGATCCGCATCGACATGGATCCGGCCGCGCGTGACGTCATGATGAAGACCACGGGCCGGCGCACGGTGCCGCAGATCTTCATCGGCGAGACCCATGTGGGTGGCTGCGACGACCTGATCGCGCTCGACGCGCAGGGTGGCCTGCAGCCCCTGCTCGCGGCCTGATCGCCGGCGCAGATTGGCCGCGGCACTGTCCGCGGCTGCATAATGCTTTTCCCAAGTGCCTGCTGCGGGAGCGTCTCCCGGGCGGGCTTTGTTTTGATTCCGGTTCGTTTAAGTGAGAAAGACCGACGCCATGGCCGACCAAGAAAATCCCGTATTCCAGATTCAGCGCGTTTACCTCAAGGATTTGTCGCTTGAGCAGCCCAACTCGCCCGCAATCCTGCTGGAACAAGAGCAGCCCAGCGTCGACATCCAGCTGGGTGTCGAAGCCACCCCCGTGGCCGAAGGCGTGTACGAAGTCGCCGTGACTGCGACCGTGCAGACCAAGATCCAGGACAAGACCGTGTTCCTGGTCGAAGCCAAGCAAGCCGGCATCTTCGAGATCCGCAACATTCCCGAAGACCAGATGGGCGCCGTGATCGGCATCGCCTGCCCGCAGATCATCTATCCCTACCTGCGCGGCAACGTCGCCGACGTCGTGACGCGCGCCGGTTTCCCGCCCGTGCACCTCGCCGAAATCAACTTCCAGGCGATGTACGAGCAGCAGCAGGCCCAGGCCGCTGCCCAGGGCGCTGACGCCAACCCCGCACTGCAATAAGTCGCCACCGAGGGCGCGCGGCCGCGCCGCGCCGCCCTCGCGCCGGTCCATGCGGATTCAAGCCATGAATATTCTCGTCATCGGCGCCGGAGCCTGGGGCACGGCGCTGGCCATGAGCGCGGCCGCGCATCCCGCGGGCCATGCGGTCCGGCTCTGGGCACGCGACGCGGCCCAGGCCCAGGCGATGCGCGCGGCGCGCGAAAACACGCGCTATCTCGCGGGCATCGCCTTCCCCCCCGGTCTCACGGTCATCGATGGCGACATCACGGCCGCCGCAGCCCAGGCAGAATTGATCATTGTCGCCACGCCGATGGCGGCGCTGCGCGAATGGCTGCAGCGCCTGGCGCAAAGCCGCGCGCCCGTCGCCTGGCTCAGCAAGGGCTTCGAGGCCGCGTCCCAATCCGGCGCCGCCGGCCTGATGGCGCACGAAGTCTGCGCGGCCGTCGCGCCCCAACTGCGCGCCGGCGTTTTCAGCGGTCCGAGCTTTGCGCTCGAAGTCGCGCGCCAGCAGCCCACGGCGCTGGTCGCGGCCAGCAGCCATGCGCAGGTCAGCGAAGCGCTGGTTGCGGCTTTCCACAGCAGCCATGTGCGCGTCTATGCCAGCACCGACATCGTCGGTGTCGAAGTCGGCGGCGCGGTGAAGAACGTGCTGGCCATCGCCACCGGCCTGTGCGACGGCCTGCAGCTGGGCCTCAACGCGCGCGCGGCCCTCATCACGCGCGGCCTGGCGGAAATGACACGATTGGGGCTGGCGCTGGGCGCGACCGAAAAGACCTTCATGGGCCTGTCGGGCCTGGGCGACCTGGTGCTCACGGCCACCGGCGACCTGTCGCGCAACCGCAAGGTCGGCCTGCTGCTGGCCGAAGGCAAGACGCTGGACGAGGCCGTGCAATCGCTGGGCCATGTGGCCGAAGGCGTGTACAGCGCGCGCACCGTGCTGCAGCGCGCGCAGCTCGTGGGCGTGGACATGCCGATCACGGAAACCGTGGTGGCCTTGCTCGACGGCCGGCTGCATGTGAGCGAAGCCGTCAAGTCATTGATGGCCAGGGATCCCAGGGAAGAGTAGCCTGAGGGCCTGCTCGAGAGCAGGCCGCATCGAACCTCTCCATGCCGGTCCCCCTGAGCCGGTCGAAGGGCGTTTCAGCGCGTGCCGCTCAAAGCCCCAATTCCAGCGCCAGCAATTGCTCCACCGTCTGCCGGCGGCGAATGAGCTGCACGCGTTCGCCGTCGACCAGCACTTCGGCGGCCAGGGGACGCGTGTTGTAGTTGCTTGACATCGACGCGCCATAGGCGCCGGTGTCGTGGATCACCAGCAGGTCGCCCACGGTCGCGCCGGCCAGCGAACGCGGCAGCACCACGCCGCCGTCGCCCTGGGTGAACACGTCGCCCGACTCGCACAGCGGGCCGGCCACCACGCTGTCGCGCGCTGGCAGGCTCACGCCGTCGCGGCGCTCGATGTGCATGGCGTGGAAGCTGCCGTACATCGAAGGGCGCATCAGTTCGTTGAAACCCGTGTCGACCAGCACGAAGTGGTTGTTGCCCGCGTTCTTGGTGGCGCGCACCGTGCCCAGCAGCACGCCCGATTCGGCGACCAGGAAGCGGCCGGGCTCGATTTCCAGGCCCAGCGCATGGCCCACGATGGCTTCGGCCTGCTTGCGCGCCGCGTCCCAGAGGCCGTGGTAGTGGGCGGTGTCTATCACCGGCTCGCCTGCGCGGTAGGGAATCGACAGGCCGCCGCCGGCCGAGATCGCTTCGAGGTCATGGCCCGCGTCCTTGGTGGTCTGCACCAGCTGGACCATGGCGCCGCAGACTTCCGACAGATGGCCGTAGTCCACGCCCGAGCCGATGTGCATGTGCAGCCCGGCCAGGTGCAGGCCGCCGCTGCGGATCGCGGCCAGCGCTTCGAGCAGGTCGGTGTGCCAGATGCCGTGCTTGCTGTGCTCGCCGCCGGTATTGGTCTTGTTGCTGTGGCCGTGGCCGAAACCGGGGTTGATGCGCAGCCAGACCGCATGGCCGGGCGAGGCCGCGGCCAGCTGGTGCAGCATGTCGATAGAGCCGGCGTTCACGGGCACCTGGTGCGCGACCACGGTGGCCAGCGTGGCTTCGTCCATCACGTCGGCCGTGAAGACGATTTCGGCGTGGGCGCCGCCGGGCTGGAAGCCCGCGGCCAGCGCGCGCTCGATCTCGCCGCGCGAGACCGCGTCGACCTTCACGCCCTGTTCGCGCATCAGCTTGAGGATGTGGATGTTGGAGCAGGCCTTCTGCGCGAAGCGGATGGTGTCGAAGCGCGACAGCTCGGCAATGCGCGCGCGTATGGTCGCGGCGTCATAGACCCACAGCGGTGTGCCGAATTGGTCGGCCAGCGACCACAGTTGGGCGGAAGTGAAAGGGCAGGTCATTGCAGTGCGGCCAGAGGCAAAAAGAGGGAGGGGCGCAGGGCAGCTTGCCCGCGAAATGGCCGCCATCATGCGCGCGTCTGTGCATGCCGTCCAATGCTTTGTTTTTCCCATGTCATTCATTTTCGATATGCTTTGGCGATGACTTCCCGCATCACCCACCGCCATATCGAAGTCTTTCGCGCCGTCATGACCACGGGCAGCGCCACGGGCGCGGCCGCGTTGCTCGCGAGTTCCCAGCCCACGGTGAGCCGCGAGCTCGCGCGTCTGGAGCAGTTGCTGGGCTATGCGCTGTTCGGGCGCAGCCAGGGGCGGCTGCGGCCCAACGCGCGCGCGCTGGCGCTGTGGGACGAAGTCCAGCGCTCGTGGCAGGGGCTGGAACGCGTGGTCGACAAGGCGCTGGCGCTGGGCCGGGCCGAGGACGCGCAGATCAGCGTGCTGTGCCTGCCGGCGCTGAGCCATGCGCTGCTGCCCGGCGCCGCTGCCCGGCTGCTGGCGCACTATCCGCAGGCCAGGCTCGCGGTCACGCCGCAGGAGTCGCCGTTGCTCGAGGAATGGATGGCGGCGCAGCGCTTCGACCTGGGGCTGAGCGAGCATGAAACCGCGCCCGCGGGCACCCAGGCCTTGCCGCTGCTGGCGCTCGACGAAGTCTGCGTGCTGCCCGCGGGCCATGCGCTGGCGGCGCGCGCCGTGCTGCACGCCCAGGATTTCGCCGGCCAGCCATTCGTGAGCCTCTCGGCCGACGATCCCTACCGGCGCCAGATCGACGCGGTGTTCGCGCAGGCGGGGGTGGCGCGCGATCTGCGCGTGCAGACGCACAATGCGGTGGCGGTCTGCGCCATGGTCGAGCAGGGGCTGGGCCTGGCCATCGTCAATCCGCTCACGGCCCTGGCCTGCGCCAGCGAGCGGCTGCTGTGGCGGCCGCTGGCGTTCTCGATTCCGTTTCGCGTGCAGGCATTGCTGCCGCTGCACCGGCCCGCGCTGCCCGAAGTGCAGCCGCTGCTGCAGGCCTTGCAGGACGAGGCGGCGGCGCTGGCGCGGCGGCTTTCAGCCACCGGTTGACGGCGGGCAACGTTGCGGCCTGCCCACGGGCTTGGAATTGGTCACAAATTCCTGTTCGCGGCGCACGCTATGCGTCTAGACTTCGGGCCCATGAATGACTGGACCGACAAAGAGGCCATCCGCGCACTGGCCCGCCACGATGTGGCGCTGGCGCTGCAAGAAGATGTGGGCGCAGGCGACCTGACGGCTGCACTGATAGATCCGGCACGCCGCGCGCGGGCGCGCGTGATCGTGCGTGAAAGCGCCGTTCTGTGCGGCGGACCCTGGGTCGAGGAAGCGCTGCGTGCGCTCGATCCGGGTGTGATGATCACCTGGCATGCGCACGAAGGCCAGCGCCTGGCGGCCAACGCGCTGGTGTTCGAAGCCCAAGGCCAGGCGCGCGCGCTGCTGTCGGCCGAGCGCACGGCGCTGAACTTCCTGCAGCTGCTGTCGGGCGTGGCGACCAAGACCGCCGAGTATGTGGCCGCAGTGGACGGCACGCGCGCGAAGATTGTCGACACGCGCAAGACGCTGCCTGGCCTGCGCCTGGCGCAGAAGTACGCGGTGCACAGCGGCGGCGGCAGCAACCACCGCATAGGCCTGCATGACGCCGTGCTGATCAAGGAAAATCACATTGCGGCCGCCGGCGGCATTGCCGCCGTGCTGGGCGCGGCCCAGGCCGTGGCCAGCACGGCCGCATTCATCGAGATCGAGGTGGAGAACCTCGACGAGCTGCACGAGGCGCTCGATGCGGGTGCGAAGATGGTGCTGCTCGACAATATGCCGCTCGACATGCTGCGCACGGCCGTGGAAATCAACGCCGGGCGCGCCGTGCTGGAGATCTCGGGCGGGGTGACGCTTGAAGGCCTGCGCACGCTGGCCGAGACCGGCGTAGACCGCATTTCTATCGGCGGCCTGACCAAGGATGTGCGCGCCACCGACTTCTCTATGCGCATGGAGGAAATATGATTGCCATCGCCGATGCACGCATGGACGTGGAGTACGAGCAGCCGCTGAGCGACGCGGGCGTCTGCGCCACGCGCCATGCCTGGGCGCGCGTGCCGGCAGAGCCCGGCCCGGCCGAGCGCGCGGCGCTCAAGGACCGCATCCGTGCGCTGCTCAAGGAGAAGAACGCGGTCATGGTGTCGCATTTCTACGTGCACCCCGACCTGCAGGATCTGGCCGAGGAAACCGGCGGCCTGGTCAGCGACTCGCTGGAAATGGCGCGCTTCGGCCGCGACCATGCGGCGCAGATGCTGGTGGTGTCGGGCGTGAAGTTCATGGGCGAAACGTCCAAGATCCTGTCGCCGCACAAGACCGTGCTGATGCCCGATCTCGATGCCACCTGCTCGCTGGACCTGGGCTGCCCCGTCGACGACTTCAGCGCCTTCTGCGACCAGCATCCCGACCGCACGGTCGTGGTCTATGCCAACACCAGCGCCGCGGTGAAGGCGCGTGCCGACTGGGTCGTGACCTCGAGCTGCGCGCTCGATATCGTGCGCGCTCTCCAGGCCGACGGCCAGAAGATCCTCTGGGCGCCCGACCGCCATCTGGGCGGCTATATACAGCGCGAGACCGGCGCCGACATGGTGATGTGGAACGGCGCCTGCATCGTGCATGACGAATTCAAGGCCTTCGAGCTCGAAGCGCTCAAGCGCGAGCATCCGGGCGCCAAGGTGCTGGTGCATCCCGAAAGCCCGGCCGATGTGGTGGCGCTGGCCGATGCCGTGGGCTCGACTTCGGGCATCCTGAACGCCGCGCGCGACATGGACGCCAGCGAGTTCATCGTTGCCACCGACAACGGCATGCTGCACAAGCTGCGCACGCTGTTTCCGCACAAGCGCTTCATCGAGGCGCCGACGGCCGGCAACAGCGCCACCTGCAAGAGCTGCGCCCACTGCCCGTGGATGGCAATGAACGGCCTGGCCGGGGTTGCCGATGTGCTCGAGACCGGCCGCAACGCGATCCATGTCGATCCGGCGTTGATTCCGCGCGCGCGCCAGCCCATAGACCGCATGCTGGCATTCACCGCGGCGCTCAGGAGCGGAGCGCCCATTGCGGGCTTGGTGCCGCATCTCGGCGCCGCCTGAGTCCTGGCGGGATAATGCCGGTTTGATGGCGGCCCGCGCCGGCTTTGCGGGCGTGGAAAGCGCTTTGGACCATGGACACTCGGATTGATTTCACCCTGCCGCAGGGCGCGGCAGGCGCCGCTGAAGCGCGCCTGCGCATGCGTTTCGGCACGCCGCACAGCGTCTGGATCGCGCGCGCGCCGGGCGAGGTGCGCGCCGTGCTCGACGCGGCCGAGACCGCGGCGCGCGCCGGCGCCTGGTGCCTGGGCTTTGTGCGCTACGAAGCCGCTGCGGCTTTCGATCCGGCGCTGGTCACCCATGCGGCCGACGGCCCGCTGGCCTGGTTCGCGGCCTATTCCGAGGCCATGCCCTGGGACGATGGCGATGCGGCGCTGCCGCAAGCCAGCGACGCGGCGCGCGTGGAATGGCACAGTACGCTCACGCGCGCGGATTTCGACGTGGCGATGGCGCAGATCCACGAGGCCATAACGGGCGGCGCTTTCTATCAGGTCAACTACACGGCGCCGCTGCGCGGCGAGCTGTTGCAGGGCAGGCCCCAGGCCTTGTTCGACGCGCTGCTGCGCGCCCAGCCCGGCGGCTACGCGGCCTGTCTGGACACCGGCGAGGAGCAGGTGCTGTCGGTATCGCCCGAGCTGTTCTTCGACTGGGACGGCGAGCGCATTCTCGCGCGGCCCATGAAAGGCACGGCGCCGCGCGGCGATACGCCCGAACAGGATGCGGCGCTGGCCCAAGCCTTGCGCAGCGCGCCCAAGGAGCGCGCCGAGAACGTGATGGTGGTCGACCTGCTGCGCAACGACCTGTCGCGCATTGCCCAGCCGTTCAGCGTCAAGGTGCCGCGGCTGTTCCATACCCAGGCCCTGCCCAGCGTCTGGCAGATGACCTCGGACGTGCAGGCCGTGACGCGTTCCGGCACGCGGCTGGCCGATGTGTTCTCCGCGCTGTTTCCCTGCGGCTCGATCACGGGCGCGCCCAAGGTTGCGGCGATGCAGATGATCCATGCGCTCGAACCCCATGCACGCGGCGTCTACTGCGGCGCGCTGGGCGTGCTGCGGCCCACGGGCGCGGGCCGCATGCATGCCACGTTCAATGTGCCTATCCGCACGGTGGTGCTGCGCGGCAGCGAAGCGGTCTGCGGCATAGGCAGCGGCATCACATCGGGCGCGCAGGCCGACGGCGAGTGGCGCGAATGGCTGCATAAGAGCGCCTTCGTCGAGCGCGCGAGCGCGCCGTTCGCGCTGCTCGAGACGCTGGCGCTGGAAGACGGCGTGTGGCGCCATCTGCCCGAGCACCTGCAGCGCCTGCAGGATGCGGCCGCGCATTTCGCCTATCCCTGGTCCGGACGCGTGGCGCAACGCCTCGCGGCTGTCGCCGCCGCGCATCCGAGCGGGCTATGGCGCGTGCGGCTGCAGCTCGATGCGCAGGGCGAGGCCACGGCCGAGGCCTTTGCCTGCGCGCCCACGCCCGCGCCGGTGCGCCTGCAGCTGGCGGCCGCGCCGCTGCAAGACCGCTGGGCCCATGGCCAGTTCGTGCGCTACAAGACCACGCGGCGTGCGCATTACGATGCGTTCACGCCGTCCGATCCGCTGGTCTTCGACACGCTGCTGTTCAACGAGCAGCGCGAAATCACCGAATGCACGCGCGGCAATATCGCGGCGCTGATCGATGGCCGCTGGATCACTCCGCCACTGGCCTGCGGCCTGCTGCCCGGCGTGGGCCGCGCCATGGCCTTGCGCGCCGGGCGCGTGCGCGAAGCCGTGCTGCATCTGGACGATGTGCCGCGCGTCGAGGCCTGGGCCTTTCTCAACAGCCTGCGCGGCTGGCTCGTGGCCGAACTGGAGTCGGCGCCTCAGCCCTGAGGCCGCCACTGCTGCTCGCGCCGCACCAGCGCGTCCATGGCCTGCAGCAGCCGGCCTGGCTCCTGGTTGTGCGGTTCGAGCTGGGCCAGCGCGCAGGCCGTGGCTTCCAGCGTCGACAGCTGGCCGGGCCGGTGCGCGCGGCGTATCGCATAGCGCGATGCGGGCAGCTCGTGCAGCGCCAGGCGCGGCAGCTGCTGCAGCAACGGATTGCGGAAAAGCATCTTGCGGCTCTTGCGCCAGGTGCCGTCAATCACCACCAGACGCAGTCGCGCGGGCGCCTGCCGCCACTCGGCGGGCAGCGCCGGCGCGGGCGCCAGCGGCAGGGCAGGGTCAGGCGCGGACTCGGGGTAGAGCAGAACGCTGCGCGGCGCGGGCGCGCCGGCGTCGCCCTGCCAGTCCTGCTGCAGCCAGTCTTGCAGCTGCTGCGCGTCGAACTGTTCGCCGATTTCCAGCCGGCTGCGCGCCAGGCAAAGATGCAGCAGCCGCGCCGTGCCCTTGGCTTCGTGCACTTCCAGCGGGTGCTGCAGTATCAGCACTTCGGCTGCGCAGTCCACGCGCTGGACCAGCGCGCAGATGCAGTTGCGCTGCGGGCGCGCGCAGCGCGTGCACAGCGCCCGCCCGGCGCCGGAGCTCAACGCGCGCCGGCCGCGGGCCGGACCAGCAGATTGCGGCCCGCGCCCCAGCCGCTCCAGGCCATGGCGGCCGAAAGCAGCGCGATCAACCAGATGCTCGAAGCGAAGCTGCCGGTCCATTGGTGCAGCAGCCCCGTGAGCAGCGGCCCGCAGGCCGCGAGCATGTAGCCCCAGCCCTGGGCCATGGCCGACAGCTGGGCCGTGACCTGGGCATTGCCGCTGCGCATCACGATCAGGCTCAGCGCCAGCGCAAACAAGCCGCCCTGGCCGCAGCCCAGCAGCAGCGCCCAGAGCCAGACCGTGGCCAGCGGGGCGAGGATCAGGCCCATCAGCGCCGCGAACGACAGCGCCGTGAGCCCCACGGCCAGCGCGCGCTGGTCGCGGCAACGCGCGGCGATCGAAGGCACGACCAGCGAAGTCACAAGCTGCGACAGCGTGGAGATGGCCACGACATAGCCGGCGAGATCGCTTTCCAGCCCGCGCTCGCGCAGGATGGGAGCGAGCCAGCCGATGACGATGTAGGCCAGCGACGACTGCAGCCCCATGAAAGCCGTGACCTGCCAGGCCAGCGCGTCGCGCCCCAGGCTGCCGCTGCGCGCCGCGGGATCGGTGGGCTCGGTGTGCATGCGCAGCGCCTGCGGCAGCCACAGCGCCAGCACCAGCAGCGCGGGCAGGGCCCAGACCGCAAGCGCATAGGGCCAGGCGCCGGCAAACATGTTGGTGGCCAGCGGCACGGTCGCTGCGGTGGCGATCGTCGCGCCTATGCAGATTGCCAGGATGTACATGCCGGTCATCAGCGCCGCATGCCGCGCGAAGTGGCGCTTGACCAGGCTGGGCAGCAGCACATTGCCCATGGCGATGCCCGCGCCGGCCAGCACGGACGAGGCAAAGAGAAATGGCAGGCTGCCCGCGGCGCGCAGCAGGGTGCCGCTGCCGATCAGCGCCAGCGCCAGCAGCAGCACGCGTTCGGCGCCGAAACGCCGCGACAGCCAGGGCGTGGGCGCGGAAAACAGGCCCAGGCAGAGAATCGGCAGCGTGGTCAGCAGGCTTGCACCGGCGGCGCTCAGGCCGGTGTCGCGCATGATTTCGGGCAGAACGACCGAGAGGCTGCCGAACACCGGGCGCAGATTGCAGGCGATCAGCAGCAGGCTCAGCGCCAGCAGGATTTTGCGCTGGCGATCGCTGGCAGCGGTCGACACGGAGGAGAGGGAATCGGGAGTCGACATAGGCCGCAGACTGTAACTTCAATCCGCGGCCGGTGCAGCGGCCCGCGCGGGAGGGCCGCTGCAGCCTGGGGCGGGTCGCTCAGGCCAGCGTGCGCAGCTTGGGTTCGCGTGCCCACTGGCGGGTCTGCGCGGCCTCGAGGAACTCCGCGATCTGCTCGGGAGTGAACACGCCAGCGTCGGGTTCGACGCCGCCGGCCGCAAGAATGTGGCGCGTGCCCTTGCATGCGGCAATCGCCTTGAGGTGGCCGAAGGCGTCGCGGAACCAGTCGACGGCCGCGGCTTCGTGCGACAGCAGCGAGCCCTGCTCCAGCGGAATCACCGAGGCCACGGCATCGAACAACACGGAAGGCGTGCCCGCGAGCTGGCCGTCGGCAGCCAGCGTGCTGCCGTCGCTGAGCTGGATCTGGACCTTGGGCGCGACCAGCTTGAGCGTGGCTCCGGCCTTTTCCACGGCCTTGCGTATCTTGGCGATCGATTCCGCATCCGAGCCGTCGGCCACCAGCAGGCCTATGCAGCGGCCGACCAGGGTCGGCTTCATGCGGTCGATCAGCCGCAGCGCGGGCGAGACCGGCATTTCCTTGGCGGGCTGGGCCGCGGGCGGCGGTGCGGGCAGCTTGGCCATGCCCAGCCCCTTGGCCACGCGCTCGGCCAGGCCCTTGTCGATGTGCTGCAACTGGCCGACCACGGCCTCGCGCACTGCAGGCGTCTCGACCTTGGACAGCTCGAACACCAGCGCCGACGCCATGTGCGCCTGCTCTATGGCGCTCTGGCTCTGGAAGAACATGCGCGCCTGGCTGAAATGGTCGGCAAAGCTCTCGGCGCGCACCCGGCCCTTGACGCCGTCATCGGGCGCTTCGGCGAAGTGGCGCATGCCGGTGGCGGCGCTGGCGCGCGGGCTGTCGGCCTGCAGGCTCGACGGCTCGTAGGCCACGCGGCCCTTGGGGCGCTGCATCTGCATGTGGCCGTCGCGCTGGTTGTGGGCAAACGGACACTGCGGCGCGTTGATGGGAATCTGCGTGAAGTTCGGACTGCCCAGGCGTGTGAGCTGGGTGTCGAGATAGGAGAACAGCCGGCCCTGCAGCAACGGGTCGTTGGAGAAATCGATGCCCGGCGGCACATTGGCCGGGCAGAAAGCCACCTGCTCGGTCTCGGCAAAGAAGTTGTCGGGCCAGCGGTCCAGCGTCATGCGGCCTATGACCTGCAGCGGCACCAGTTCCTCGGGCACCAGCTTGGTGGCATCGAGATGGTCGAAGTCGAAGGCATCGGCCTCTTCCTCGCTGAACAGCTGCACGGCCAGATCCCAGGCCGGGAAATTGCCCGCGGTGATCGACTCGAACAGGTCGCGGCGGTGGAAGTCGTTGTCGGCGGCCTGCAGCTTGACGGCCTCGTCCCAGACGGTTGACTGCAGTCCCAGCACGGGGCGCCAGTGGAACTTGACGAAGGTGCTCTTGCCTTCGGCGTTGACCAGGCGGAAGCTGTGCACGCCAAAGCCTTCGATCATGCGCAGGCTGCGCGGAATCGTGCGGTCGCTCATGATCCACATCACCATGTGCATGGATTCGGGCATCAGCGAGATGAAGTCCCAGAACGTGTCGTGCGCGCTCGCGGCCTGTGGGAACGCGCGGTCGGGCTCCATCTTGACGGCATGGACCAGGTCGGGGAACTTCATCGCGTCCTGGATGAAGAACACCGGAATGTTGTTGCCCACCAGGTCCCAGTTGCCTTCGGGCGTATAGAACTTGACCGCAAAGCCGCGCACGTCGCGCGGCGTGTCGACCGAGCCCGCGCCGCCGGCCACGGTGGAGAAGCGACAGAACACCGGAACGCGCAAGCCCTTTTCGGACAGCACCTTGGCGGTGGTGTGCTCGGCAAGCGAATGCGTGAGCTCGAAAACGCCATGCGCGCCGCTGCCGCGCGCGTGCACCACGCGCTCGGGAATGCGCTCATGGTCGAAATGGGTGATCTTCTCGCGCAGGATGAAGTCTTCGAGCAGCGTGGGCCCGCGCGGCGTGCTGCGCAGCGAGTTCTGGTTGTCGGGGACGGCAATGCCCTGCTGGGTGGTCAGCACGGGATGGCTGCCGCCGGCCTGCTGCTGGAGTTCATCCCCCTGGCCGCGAGGGGCCGTGTCGCTGGTTTTGGCGGGCGTGGGCTTGGCAGGCTGTCGTGGCATCGTGGGCTCCTTATGGGGGGTAGCCTCACACTATGTGCCGTGGATGGGCCGGGCGTTGTAGTCCTCGGCCCTGCCTGCTTGTCCTGCGCTTACAGCTTGCTCTTGTGGTAGCTGCCGCGGTCCATGTCGCCGATCTCCACGCTGACCTGGACCAGCATGCCTTCGGGATGGGGCGTGAGGCGGCGCAGCACCTCGGCGATGCGGTCCGACAGCTCCTTCTTGACTTCGGGCGTGCGCCCCGCCATGAGACGCAGTTCGGCATGGATGAAGCCGCGCGCGCCGGCGACGGTGCCTATCACGTAGTCCTGGGTCTTGGCGATCCGGCCCTTGACGTCGAATTCGTCGTTGATGGTCGGGTGGTCGCAGACGGTGGTCACGAGTTCGGTGAGCAGCTGCTTTTCGGGCAGGCCGGCCAGGTTGGCGCTGTATTCGACGTAAAGATGGGGCATGAAAGTCTCCTCGGTAAAAAACGGGCGGCGCGCTCAGCGGGTGGCAGGCGGCACCAGGATGGTCGGGGCGCTGGGCGCGGCCAGCGCGGGGTAGTCGCGGCTGTAATGCAGGCCGCGGCTTTCGTGGCGCATCTGCGCCGAGCGCACGATGAGTTCGGCCACCTGCACCAGGTTGCGCAGCTCGAGCAGGTCGCGCGAGACATGAAAGCGCGCGTAGAACTCGTCGATTTCGGCGCTGAGCAAGGCAATGCGCCGCGCCGCGCGTTCCAGCCGCTTGTTGCTGCGCACTATGCCCACGTAGTTCCACATGAAGCGGCGCAGCTCGTCCCAGTTGTGGGCGATCACCACGGCTTCGTCGGCGTCGGTGACCTGGCTGTCGTCCCAGCCGGGCAGGGCGCAGGCCTGGGCGGGCGCGGCGGCGCGGATCGCGTCGGCGGCGCTGCGCGCGAACACCATGCATTCGAGCAGCGAGTTGCTGGCCAGCCGGTTGGCGCCGTGCAGGCCCGTGCAGGCGGCTTCGCCTATCGCCATCAGGCCGGCGACATCGGTGCGCCCGGCAAGGTCGGTGAGCACGCCGCCGCAGGTGTAGTGCGCCGCGGGCACGACGGGAATCGGCTCGCGCGTGATGTCTATGCCCAGCTCCAGGCATTTGGCCAGGATGTTGGGGAAGTGGGCCTGCAGGAATTCGGGGCTCTGGTGCGAGATGTCGAGGAAGACGCAGTCCAGGCCGTGCTTCTTCATCTCGAAGTCGATGGCGCGCGCAACGATGTCGCGCGGCGCGAGTTCGGCGCGCTCGTCGTGCGCATCCATGAAGCGCTGGCCGCCGAGCGCCGCCGGCAATTTCAACTGTCCGCCTTCGCCGCGCACGGCTTCGCTGATCAGGAACGACTTGGCATGCGGGTGGTAGAGGCAGGTGGGGTGGAACTGTATGAATTCCAGATTGGCGACGCGGCAGCCCGCGCGCCAGGCGGCCGCAATGCCGTCGCCGGTCGCGGTGTCGGGGTTGGTGGTGTAGAGGTAGACCTTGCCCGCGCCGCCCGTCGCCAGGATGGTGTGCGGCGCGCGGAAGGTGTCGACTTCGTCGGTCTTGCCGTTGAGCGCGTACAGGCCCAGGCAGCGCGGCGCGCCGTCCAGGCCCAGGCGCTTGGAGGTGATCACGTCGACCAGCGTGTGGTCTTCGAGCACGGTGATGCCCGGCGTGCGCCGCACGGTTTCTATCAGCTGGCGCTGCACGGCCGCGCCGGTGGCGTCGGTGGCGTGCACGATGCGCCGCGCGCTGTGCCCGCCTTCGCGCGTGAGGTGCAGCTCGCCGTTTTCCTCGGAAAACGGCACGCCCAGCGACTGCAGCCAGGCAATGGCCGCGGGGGCGTTCTCGACCACCTGGCGCGTTGCCGGCAGGTCGCTCAGGCCAGCGCCCGCGATCAGCGTGTCGTTGATGTGGGCGTCGAAGCTGTCGTCTTCGGCCAGCACCGCGGCAATGCCGCCCTGGGCCTGGTTGCTGGCGCCGTCGTCGAGGCTGCGCTTGGTCAGCACCGCGACGCGGTGCGTAGGCGCGAGCTCCAGCGCGGCGGTGAGGCCGGCCAGGCCGCTGCCCACAATGAGTACGTCGAAATCGTGCAATGCCATGGTGAAACGTCCGGGGAAGAATGACGGGTCAGCTCAGGCCGCACGGCCTAGAGCGGTGTGTAGGCCAGCCGTACATAGATCGGTGCGAAGGCTTCGGCCTGGGTGATCTCGATCAGCGTTTCCTTGGCCAGCTCGAGCAGGGCGATGAAGGTCACGACCAGCACCGTCGAGCCGCGCGCGGGCTGGAACAGGTCTTCGAACGGCACAAAACGCTTGCCCTGCAGCGACTTGAGGATCTGGCTCATGTACTCGCGCACGCTGAGTTCCTCGCGCGTGATGCGGTGGTGCTGGATCAGCGTGGCGCGCTTGAGGATGTCCTGCCAGGCCTGCTGCAGCTCGCCCGGCATGAGGTCGGGAAAGCGCGGCTGCAGGCTTTGCTCGATATGCACCTGGGCCTTGAGGAAGTCGCGGCCATGCTGGGGCAGCTGGCCCAGCCGCGCGGCCGACAGCTTGATCTGCTCGTATTCGAGCAGCCGGCGCACCAGCTCGGCGCGCGGATCCTCGGCCTCGAGAGCGTCGGCCGACTTCTTGGGCGGCAGCAGCATGCGCGACTTGATCTCGATCAGCATCGCGGCCATCAGCAGGTACTCTGCGGCCAGCTCGAGGTTGCGGCTGCGGATCTCGTCGACATAGCGCAGATACTGGCGCGTGACGCTCAGCATCGGAATGTCGAGAATGTTGAAATTCTGCTTGCGGATCAGATAGAGCAGCAAGTCAAGCGGGCCTTCAAACGCCTCGAGAAAGACTTCGAGCGCGTCGGGCGGAATGTACAGGTCGTTGGGCAGGGCAAACAGCGGCTCGCCATACAGGCGCGCCAAAGCCACCCGGTCGACGATGTCCACCAGGCCGTCGGGGGCGAGCGCCGCCGCAGCTGCCTCGCCCGGCAGGGCGATCACGGCTGCGCCGTCGGTCGGGCCGCTCATGTCTCAGCAGGCCGCTGCCTGGCCGTCGTCAGGCTCAGGCCTTGGTCTGGTAGACGTAGGGCTTTTGTTCCACGCGGCCGGCGCGGTATTCCTGCCATATTTCGCTGTCGACGTCCTTGTCCCACAGCAGGGCGCGGCCGGCCAGCTGGCGTGCTTCGAGATCGGGCTTTTGCGCGCGCAACTGCTCGATGAACTGGGTGGTGTCGGATTTGTAATCAGGGCGGGCGAAAAAAGACATGGACTGTTAACCTCGTAGGAATACATGATTTTACGGGACATGGCGCTATGCGACCAATCTATCGCTGGATATGGAGTCTGGGCGCGGCTTTCGGGCTGCTGGCACTGACGGCTTGCGACCCGCAGCGCATTGCAGAACTCGAAGAGGATGTGTCCACCGAAGTCGACGTGCGCGACCGCTTTGGCGAGCCCGAGAACATCTGGCAGGAGCCGGACGGTTCGCGCACCTTCGAGTACAACCGCCAGCCCGCGGGCCACCAGAACTACATGATCACCATAGGCCCCAACGGCAAGATGACGGCGCTGCGCCAGGTGGTGGCGCCGCACATGTTCGACCAGGTGCGCGCGGGAATGAGCGAGCAGGAGGTGCGCCGCATGCTGGGCAAGCCGGCCAAGCGCACGACCTACGAACGCAAGCAGGAAACCGACTGGGACTGGCGCTATGTCGATCCGCCGACGACGGAAATGCTGTTCACCGTGACGTTCGGGCCCGATGGCCGGGTGCTGCGCACCGGGCGCAGCATGGTGCAGCGCGACGGGCCGTGAATGAATTTATAGGGCAGGCCGTTCACCCTTCGACGCGGCCGGCGAGGCAGGCTCAGGGCGAACGGGGGATGAGGCCCGCTGTTCCTTTTCAACGCCTTGCGCGTCTTAGCCTCGCTTACCTCGCTCAGGACGAACGGGAGGGTGGAGTTCATGCGCCATCAAGGCGCAGGTGCTGGCGCCGGCGCAATGTTGTACTTGACGTTCACACCGCTGTTGTCGGCAGCCGCCGGCGCATCGTCGCCCATCATCGCGTCGGCCGCCTTGCCGATTCCCTTGCCCGCGATGCGGGCCGTGCCTATGGCGGCATCGGCCGCCAGGCCGACCAC
>Ga0302347_1000721_pt1 | contig 47374 bp, 51 predicted proteins | sample PhyWR1_FD_202178 | JGI IMG/M metagenome (GOLD analysis project Ga0302347, IMG submission 202178) | Leaf surface microbial communities from wheat plants in UC Gill Tract Community Farm, Albany, California, United States - DLSL W.R1 (v2)... | ecosystem: Host-associated > Plants > Phyllosphere >... | reverse complement strand
CGGTTTCCTGGGTCATGGGTCTGCCTCTAAGTGCATCCGCAAAGACCCATGCTCCAAAGCTGCGCATGCCGTGTAAGACTCAAGAGTCGCCCTGGCTGCTTTGTCGGCGGGGATTTGCGAAAACGTTTAAATGAATGGAGCGTTCAGGGTTGTCCGCGAAACGGACGAGCAGCCGAAGCGTGCTTCGGGAAATGCGACACCTAAACGTGGCCCGGCTAAAGGCCGGCGCGCACTATACCGGATTTATCAAAAAAAAGAAGGGGTTTTTTGCCACAAAATCGTCTGTATCCCTCTGTGGACCGGGCTTTAACGTTTTTTTTCGTCCTTGAAAAAGCTTTTCGTGCCGGGCCACTCTGGGTGAAACGCTAAAACGTTTCACCGCTTGGCATCAAGTCGCCGGGCGAATTGCCTTGATCAGGGACTCCAGCGAATAACCCAGACGCGGAGCCAGGACTTGTGCCCGGACTGTCAGCGCGTCGATATCGAGTGCCTGTTCCAGGTCAGCAGGCACCATCAGGATGACATTACCCTCCTTGACCGGCAGCTCCCAATAATGGCGATGATACAGGCCGCGCAGCAACGCAGCCCCCAGCGGCTTGCCATCGTCGGTGGCCCACTGGTTGATGATCAGCCAGCCATTGGGGGCCAGCTTCTTTTGGCAGTTTTCAAGGAATGTCCAGGCCAGGTGACCCGCTGCCGGTCCAAGATCGTTGTACAGATCGACAAAAATCAGGTCCGCGGGCTCGGCGCTGTCCAGCAGCTCCAGGGCATCACCGATACGGATATACAAACGCGGATCATCATCCAGGCCCAGGTATTCGATGGCCAGACGCGGCACATCCGGGCGCAGCTCGATGGCTTCGACATCTTCCAGGGGCAAAAACTTGAGACAGGCCTGGGTCAGGGTTCCGGCACCCAACCCCAGAAACAGTGCGCTTTCCGGAGCGTCATGGCACAACGCACCAATCAGCATGGCGCGGGTGTAGTCGTATTCCAGCCAGCTGGGGTCAGCAGTGAACACGCAGCTTTGCTCGATCGCATCGCCGAATTCGAGGAAACGGTAGTCAGCCACTTCCAGCACTCGAATCATGCCGAAGTCATCATGAACTTCGGCGAGCAGACGCTCTACGCGCTCCTCAGACATTTCCTCTCCTTGCCGCGCCCCGGTACTACCCGCGGCGCTGAAAAAACAGCCACTCGATATCGAGCGCAAAGGCGCGATTGTCGGCCATTGCGGCGCAACAGGTCACGCACTAATTGCTGCTAACATGGGCCATCTCCAACAAATACTAGAGTCTGCGATGAGCCCAATCTGGACCCCTGACAGCTGGCGCGCCCTGCCGATCCAGCAACAACCCCACTACCCTGACGCGGCGCACCTGCTGCGCGTCGAGCAAAGCCTGGCCAGTTACCCGCCACTGGTATTTGCCGGCGAAGCCCGGGAACTGCGCCGACAGTTTGCCGAGGTCACTCAAGGCAGGGCGTTTCTGCTTCAGGGCGGTGATTGTGCCGAGAGTTTTGCGGAGTTTTCGGCAGCCAAGATTCGCGACACGTTCAAGGTCCTGCTGCAAATGGCCATTGTCATGACCTTCGCGGCAGGGTGCCCGGTGGTCAAGGTCGGGCGCATGGCCGGGCAATTCGCCAAGCCGCGCTCGGCCAATGACGAAACCATCAACGGCGTGACCTTACCCGCCTATCGTGGCGATATCGTCAACGGCATCGGCTTTGATGAAAAAAGCCGCGTGCCAGACCCTGAACGCCTGCTGCAGTCCTATCACCAGTCCACCGCCACCCTGAACCTGCTGCGCGCCTTTGCCCAGGGCGGCTTTGCCGACCTGCACCAGGTGCACAAGTGGAACCTGGACTTCATCGCCAACTCGGCCCTGGCAGAGAAATACAGCCAGCTGGCCGACCGTATCGATGAAACCCTCGCCTTTATGCGTGCCTGCGGCATGGACAGCTCGCCGCAACTGCGCGAAACCAGCTTCTTTACCGCCCACGAAGCGTTGCTGCTGAATTACGAAGAAGCCTTCGTACGCCGCGACAGCCTGACCAACGATTACTACGATTGCTCGGCACACATGCTCTGGATCGGCGACCGCACACGCCAGCTGGACGGCGCCCATGTCGAGTTCCTGCGCGGGGTCAACAACCCGATCGGGGTCAAGGTCGGCCCGAGCATGAACAACGAAGACCTGATCCGCCTGATCGATATCCTCAACCCGGATAACGATCCGGGCCGCCTCAACCTGATCGTGCGCATGGGTGCCGACAAAGTGGGCGATCACCTGCCGCAGCTGATCCGCGCGGTAGAAGGCGAAGGCAAGCAGGTGCTGTGGAGTTGCGACCCGATGCACGCCAACACCATCAAGGCCAGCAGCGGCTACAAGACCCGTGATTTCGCGCAAATACTGGGTGAAGTGAAACAGTTCTTCCAGGTTCACGATGCCGAAGGCAGTTACGCAGGTGGCATTCATATCGAAATGACCGGCCAGAACGTGACCGAATGCATCGGCGGTGCCAATCCGATTACCGAAGACGGCCTGTCGGACCGCTACCACACCCACTGCGACCCGCGGATGAATGCCGATCAGTCACTGGAGCTGGCGTTTTTGATTGCCGAGACGCTGAAGCAGGTCAAGCGCTGAAGAGCACCCTAACCCTCTCCCGGAGGGAGAGGGGACTGACCGCACGCGGGTTCAAGAACACCGACAATCAGCTCCCTCTCCCTCAGGGATAGGGCTGGGGTGAGGGGCAGCAAACACCCCGCCCTCACCTGTTAAACGGATCATCCCAAAAAGCCCGATGGCTTTCGGCCTCGATATCCGCCCTGCTCAACCCAAGGTCCTTGAGCGCCGCATCACTGATCTGCCGCAAGCACGCCCGCTCCCGCGACAGTTGATACCAGCGCGAAATCCGGGCAATCCACACTACGCCTATTTGACCTTTCATCACTTGAGCCCTCCTGTGGTATGGCTCAAGTGTCTGCGCGGGCATAAGATCAATCCAACGAATGTTTCTTATGCGATACATCTGCGAGATTGATCAATGGCTGAATTTCCCAGCATCGACACCGACCTGCTGCGCACCTTTGCCGCCATCGCCGATCACGGCGGCTTCACCCGCGCCGCCGAAGCGGTCAATCGCACCCAGTCGGCGGTCAGCATGCAGATGAAGCGCCTGGAAGAAGACGTGCTGCAATGTGCGCTGTTCCAGCGCGAAGGGCGCAGTGTCAGCCTGACCCAGGAAGGCGTGGTGCTGCTCGGCTATGCCCGGCGCATCCTCAAGCTGCACAGCGAAGTGTTCAACACCCTGCGCCAACCACAGATGGTGGGCACGGTGAAGATAGGTTCGCCGGATGATTACGTGATGCGTTTTTTGCCCGGCGTATTGTCGCGCTTTGCCCAGGACTACCCGCTGATCAACGTCGAGGTACATTGCGAGCCGTCATCCCAGCTGTTGCAGCGTAATGATCTGGACCTGACGATCGTAACCCGCAAACCCGGTACCGAAATGGGCCAGATCCTGCGCCAGGAACGCTTTGTCTGGATGGTGGCCCAAGGCTTTTCGCCCCATGAACAAACACCCCTGCCCCTGGCAATGTTCAATACCGACTGTTTTTGCCGGACCTGGGCCTGTAATGCCCTGGATATTCAACAACGTGAATACCGGGTTGCCTACACCAGTGCCAGCCTCGCGGCGATCAACGCCGTGGTCAGCACCGGGCTCGCCGTCACCGCCCAGCTACAAAGCCTGCTGACGCCCGACCTGCGCATCATCGGCGCGGCCGAGAACCTGCCGGAGCTTCCCTCAGCCAGTATTGTGCTGTTACGCAAAGCCAACAGCGCGTCGTCACCGATCATTGAGTGCTTTGCCGAATACATCGTCGAAGGCTTCAAGCTTTGAGCGCCAGCAACCCCGCGCACAGCAGCAAGAAAGCACAATACAGGCCGCGCAACAGGCGCTCCGGCAAAGCGTGAGCCAGCCTGACACCCCAACTGATGCTTAACAGCCCACCAATGGCCATCGGTACGCCCATGGCCCAGTTGACCTCGTCATGCACTGCATACGTCAGCAAAGTCACCGCCGTACTTGGCGCAGCCAGGGCCAGTGACAGGCCCTGGGCCACAACTTGAGTGGTGCCGAACACACTGGTCAGCACGGGCGCCGCCACCACGGCCCCACCGACACCAAACAGCCCTCCGGTCGTGCCTGCCACGGCACCCAGCACCCCGAACCACGGCCAGCCATAGCGTGAACCGGCCACAGGCGGGGCTGGCGAGGTGTACATTTTGATCAGGTTATAGAGGGTGATCGCCAGCAAAAAGACGATAAAGCCCCAGCGAATGATCCGCGCATCCACGCCAACGGCGAGCATCGCGCCCAACCAGGCGAAGCAAAAACTCATCAGCACCAGCGGCAATGCCTGACGCAAATTGATCCTGTTGCGTTGCTGATAGCGGTACAACGCCAAGAACACATTGGGCACCGACATGGCCAGGGCCGTGCCTTGCGCCAATTGCTGGTCCAGACCGAACCACAACCCCAATACCGGGATCGCGATCAGACCGCCTCCAATTCCGAACAACCCGCCCAGCGCCCCCATGGCGATACCCAAGGCTGCATACATTACAAAATCGATCAGCATTACCACCCCTCGTTGTGAGCACCCATGCTAACCAGTCCCCGGCGCCGGGCAAAGCGCAGAACCGGGGCTTTTTCATCGAGCAAAAAAAAGCCCGGCATCAAGGCCGGGCTTTTTCATCGTGCGGTTAACGCAAGGTTTAAACCTTGGCGCGGCCCTTGTAGGAACCACCGTCACGGGTATCGATTTCGATCCAGTCACCGATTTCAACGAAATCAGCAACGCTCAGCTCGGTACCGTTTTTCAGTTTGGCAGGCTTCATCACCTTGCCCGAAGTGTCGCCGCGAGCGGAACCTTCGGTGTAGTCAACCTGACGCACGATAGTGGTCGGCAGCTCTACGGAAACCAGACGGTCTTCGAAGAAGATGGCTTCGCAAACGTCGGTCATGCCTTCTTCAACGAATGGCAGAACGGCTTCGATGTCTTCAGCGTTCAGCTCGTACATGGTGTAGTCAGTGGTGTCCATGAACGTGTAGGTGTCGCCGCTGATGAAGGACAGGGTCGCTTCTTTGCGATCCAGGATCACGTCTTCCAGCTTGTCGTCAGCGCTGTATACGATTTCGGTCTTGTAGCCAGTCAGCAGGTTTTTCAGCTTGGTCTTCATGATCGCGCTGTTACGACCGGACTTGGTGAATTCAGCTTTCTGAACCAACCAAGGGTCGTTTTCGAGCTTGATGACTGTACCGGGTTTAAGCTCTTTACCAGTTTTCATTACGAATATCCGAATTTGGATTGAGATTTACAAAAATCTAGGTCGCGTATCATATCCAATTTCTATAAAACAGTACTAGCGCTTGCGCAAGATCAGCCTGTAATGACTGTTCCAGACACCACTGTTCAGCGTGTGCAGCGATTTCAGGCCAGCATTGGAGCACCCCATTCCAGCTTTCGCCCATCTCGGCGCCAGCATTCCAGGCATGCCAAAGCCCGGTAACCGCCCGGGCTGCCTGTGGTGAAAGGCCTTTGACGTAGAGGTCGAGGAATGCGTTGAGCTTGACCCAGTGCGCGTCTTCTTCCTGCTCATAGATATGCCACAGCAGGGGGCGCCCCGCCCATTGCGCCCGCACAAACGAGTCTTCACCGCGCACTGCGTTGAAATCACAGCTCCATAACAGGTGGTCGTAATCCTCTTGCCTGACGAACGGCAACGCCTGAACGGTCAACGCCCCGCGCTGTTCGACCGCACCCAGGGGTAACTGCTCAATACCCAGCCACTGCAGCAGATCACCCATGATCCGTCCTTGCGGCACCAGCAGGTGGGTCGGCCCGGCCCCCGCCGCCATTGCATCCAGCCAGCTGGCCAGGCCGGTATTTTCATAGGCAAATAATGAAATCAGCCGCGCATTGTGCGCCGGGCAAACCCCCAGCCCCTGCAAAAATGCCTGCTTGGCCTGCGGGTCCTGCTCAAAGGCGTGGCGGCGCTGCAACAAGTCTGCCTCACGCAACAGCCCGCCAGTACCGGCATCAAACCCCGGAAAGAAAAACATCCGTTTCAAACCGTCAGGCCGCATCGATGGCAGGCCGTGGCAGCCGCTGACCCAGTCTTCGGCACTCAAGTACTCGAGATTGATCCACAACGCCGGTTTTTCGCGAGCCTTCATCGCCTGCAGATAGCCTTCAGGCAGTTTGCAGGCAAAGGCCTCGACCACCACGTCGGCAACCTCCGTCGCCGGCCACTGCGCCGGCCACTGGCAAACCTCAACCCCCTGCTGCCATTGCTGCGCAGCGCCGACATCCGCCTCGGGGCACAACGGCACAAACGCACGCAAGTCATCGACCCACAACCGTACGCCCTGCTGATGCTCGGCCACCAACTGCCGGGCCAGACGCCAGGTCACCCCGATGTCGCCGTAATTATCGACCACGCTGCAAAAAATATCCCAGGAGGCTTTCATACCGGGCTCCAACATTCAAAAGGGGGGATTGTCCGCATAATTGGCTGCGTACAGAAGTCTTGAGGCGGATTAATCTGCGCGGCACTCGTGCGACAATCGACGTTCGTCACTATCAAGCTGCGACCATGAACAAGACTGCTGTGCACCTGCTGATGCTGGAGAAACTCGAAATCGACCTCGATGTCCTCCAGCGCGCGGCGCAAACCGCCTATGAAGCGGCCACCCATGCGGAAAACATCGCCGAGAACAAATACGACACCCTCGGCCTGGAAGCGTCATATCTGGCCACAGGACAGGCACGCCGGGTTGAGGAAATTCGCCAGGCGTTGAAAAACTGCCGGGCCATGACCCTTGCGCCGTACAACCCGGCGCAGGGCATTCAGATCGGAGCGCTGGTCAGGCTGGAAGCCGAAAATGGCAGCGAACAGTGGCTGTTCCTCGCCCCCGATGCCGCCGGGCTCAAGCTCGACCACAGCGGGCAGACGGTCACCGTCATCACCCCGCGCTCACCCCTGGGGGCCGCCTTGCAGGGCAAACAGCTTGATGATGAAGTGCAGATCAATGTGGGCGGTGCGGTACAGGTGTTTAGCGTTTGCGAAACGCTCTAGACAACTGTGGGAGCGGGCTTGCTCGCGATAGTATCGCCCCGGTCACGCAGATAAACCGCGGCGCCTGAATCGCGAGCAAGCCCGCTCCTACAAAAGCTTGATGCATGCCTTACTTGGCAGCAGCCACCATGCGGTTCAACTCACTGCGCACCATGTTGGCGTATTCCGGCGGTGACATGGCGTCCAGTTCCGAGCGCACCCATTCAGCCCACTTGCCCTTGCGCTTGGCACGTTCACCAAACAAACGCGCCGCATCCCCTTTGGCCTTGCCCAGGTTGCTCTGCCAAAGGTCGTACAAACGGGATTTTTCATCTTCAAGCGCTGCACGCTCTGCGAGAGGCTTGTTGGCGAGGTTGAAGCTCATGTGAATTTCCTGCGGTGTTAATTAGGTGACATCTTACACCCTACAAAGAAGTGTCTCAGTCTGGTTTTTGACTACGCTGTCAGCTCAGGCGCAAATCAGATGCAACTTTTTAGCATTGGGTTGACTCCATTACATATCACCCCTTTAACCTGCAAGGAGTACCGCAATGGCTCGAAAAAATGCCGTACAAGCTGAAGATCAAATCAAGGATCAAGCGTTCAGCGAACTGCAAGACCTGATTGCCGAATCTGAAAAACTGCTCAAGGACAGCGTGTCCCTGGTCGGTGAAGAAGGCGAAACCCTGCGTGCCCAGGTGAGCCTCAAGCTCAAGCAGGCACTGGATTCAGTGACCAACGTGCGCGAGCGCACCAAGCCTGTGGTCGACGCCACGGAAAGCTACATCGGTGGCCATCCATGGCAGACCGTGGCCATCTCGGCCGGTTTCGGTCTGGTCGTTGGCCTGCTGCTGGGGCGTCGCAACTAGCATCGGCTGCCACTGTTGCCTGCACAGCCCCTGGTGTTTATTGCCTGGGGCTGTGCGGTTTAAAATTTAAAACCGCCGACATATTCAGTGACATTCTCCGCTGACATTCTGATACTTCGTCGCATTCCCCATGCCAACGAGACAGTCAATGTCCACGTCTACTGCTGCAACAAAACCTCTTAGCACCGCCCTGATTCTGCTGATGGCCACCGCCACCGGCCTGGCTGTTGCCAGCAACTATTACGCCCAACCCCTGCTGCACACCATCGCCCAGCAACTGGGCTTGAGCATGGGCAGCGCCGGTACCGTGGTTATCACTGCCCAGCTCAGCTATGGCGCTGGCCTGTTACTGCTGGTGCCGCTGGGTGATCTGTTCGAACAACGCCGACTGATCGTCACCATGACCGTGCTCAGCGCCCTGGGCCTTCTGCTAAGCGCATTTGCCCCTTCGTTGACGTGGCTGTTGATCGGCACGGCACTGACCGGACTGTTTTCGGTATCGGCCCAGGTGCTGGTGCCCATGGCGGCCAGCCTGACTGACCCGCAAAGCCGTGGTCGGGTCGTTGGGACACTGATGAGTGGCCTGTTGCTGGGCATTTTGCTGGCCCGCACCGTAGCGGGCGCGCTGTCATCGGCAGGTGACTGGCGCACCATTTACCTGGTGGCTGCCGCCTTGATGCTGATCAGCGCCATCTCGCTGTATTGCGCCCTGCCCAACCACCATCAAAGCGCCGGGCTGAGCTACCCAAAACTGCTGAAGTCGGTGTTCACTCTGTTTATCGAAGAACCCGTACTGCGCCTGCGCGCCCTGCTGGGCCTGCTGACCTTCTCGCTGTTCGCCCTGTTCTGGACCCCCCTGGCCTTTTTGCTGGCGGTACCACCCTACAGCTACTCGGACGCGGTGATCGGTCTGTTCGGCCTGGCCGGCGCCGTCGGTGCGGTAGCGGCCAACTGGGCCGGACGCATGGCTGATCGCGGCAAGGGGCAACAGGCCACCACCGCTGGCCTGCTGGTGCTACTGGCCTGCTGGCTGCCCATGGCATTTGCCGGGCATTCATTGGTGGCTTTGCTGATCGGTGTGCTGGCCCTGGATTTTGCCGTGCAACTGGTCCATGTGAGCAACCAGAACGCGGTGTTCAAAGTCCGCCCGGCAGCCCGCAACCGCCTGAATGCTGGCTACATCACCTGTTATTTCATTGGCGGCGCACTGGGTTCACTGGTAGGTGCGCAGACCTACCCGGCCTATGGCTGGGACGGTATTGTCGTGGTCGGCGCCGTGGTCGCGACACTGGCATTGGCGGTATGGGGCTACAGCCTGCAGCGCGAAAGCAAGCTGCAACCGGTGGGCTAAGCAGCTATATGGCACTTTTCATCGTAATGCGAACTCGCTAGCATGCGAAAAATGCCCTGACCATCCGAGACGCCATATGATCCCTAAAGAATCCCGTAACGAACTGGCCCTGGATACTTTTATCAAGGCGCACCCTGAACTGATCGAAGAAATGAAAGAGCTGAGCGCCGAGGACCGCCAGCAACAGATTTTGTGGGCCTTTGAGGACGAAGCCGAAAGCCGCGGCCTGGAAGCCTGGGAACTGGCCCTGGAACTGATCGCCCGCTCCCCTGAAGAACTCAAGAGCATGCGCCTTGAAGTGCATCAGGAAGTCGCCGAAGCCCTGGACATGAGCTGGGAAGAGTACTGCGGGTTCAACGAAATCGCGGTCTGAGCCACGCCACGTTGCATAAAACGCCCGGTCGATCACTCACCGGGCGTTTTTGCACTTAAAGGATCAGGACTTGTGGTGGGCATCCACCAGTTTTTGCGCCATCAGCAGATGCATTTCCAGCTTGGGCAGGTACTTTTCGGCAAACGCCTGCAACTCCGGTGACTCGGGGTTTTGCGCCTGCTCCTTGTACAACTCGATGGCCTGTTCATGGGCCTTGACCTGATTGGCCGCATAGGCCGCGTCGAACGAATCGCCCTCCTGCACTTGCAGCATCAGCTTTTTCGCCTTGTCGAGTATCTGCTCGTCGCTGGACACCTGCAGGCCCAGTCGGCTGGCAAGATCCTTCAAATCCCGATTGGCATTGGTATGGTCCTTGATGGCTTCCACGGCATAGCTTTCTATGTCCGTCGAAGAGGTTTTACTGATCGCCATACGGCTGGTCTCGATCTCCGCAATCCCTGCTGCATGAGCCTCATCAACAAAGTCTGCCGGACTGGCTGCGACTGCTGTGGCCGCCACGATCAGGGAGCAGACCAGGGCACAACCTGCCACAAAGCGTTTGGGGCCAATCAGGTGTTTCATAACGTCCTCCAGAAAAAGGCAGGTTTATTCCCTGCACAGAATCTGAAGGCACGTGATGGCAAAGGTTTAAATCAAAGCTGTTTTTTCTGACGGATGGCAACTGAAGGCACTTCAGCGAACCCTGAGCCATACTGTCCAGCAGCACTTTCCGTCAAACAGGAGAAGCCATATGGACGCCTTCAGGGCCATGCTCGACAACTGGGAGTCCAGATCTCAGGAGTCCAGTGAGCGGGTTGAATACAGCCTTTCACTGCACAAGCGTGATTTGGTCAAAATCAAGGCTTTCGCCCAAGCCTACGGGCTGGATGAAGCCACCATTACCCAAAGCCTGATTCATTGCGCGCTTGAGCAAGCAGAGCAGGCCATGCCCTATGTGAAGGGCTCTGAGGTCATCAGGATTGAAGAAGGTGAAGAGATTTATGCCGATGCCGGCAAAACCCCAGCATTCGTGAAAGCGGAACAAGCAATTTCCAGAGAACTGGACCTGAACAGTCCGCCTTCCTGAATCAAGTCTTGGGCCGTGACCGGGTAGCGCTGCGCCCGGGGGCACCGGCAGGTGGCGTGTACTGCCGGGCCTGCGCGCAGCCCGCATTCAGCAACAGCACGCCAAAGGGGGAGCAGCCTTATCATCGTCTAAATCCATTTGAGCTCGAATGGGAGCGCTCAATGGCACTACCGGGTAGTAATCCTTCAATCCCGGCGCCACACGACCGAGCATTCGCAACAATTCGGTTCAGGCCAGTTACATAATATCAACCGTTAGTTTTCAGGCCGACATTTAACCCGACGCAAAAGTTAACCCCGCGCCACAAAGTTATTGTCCGACAATATAACGATATATATCCGCTCGTCCGACCAAACCGCCATAAAAACATTAAAACTTGCCCAATAAAATAAATGTGCTTTTCTAGTGAAGCGATCCCAACCCATCGTCTTCAAAGGATGAAGTGATGAACACTGACTCTCGAGCACCCAGTACGACTTTGCCAAAAACCGAGCAGGATTTAATTAACGACGTTACTCAAAAAATCACACAGCACAGTAATGAGCTACGTAAACGCTATCGCGTACTGGGTTTCCAGAATGCCATAGGCGCCAGCGTGATGGCTGTTTCTGTAACTGGCATGATAATAACGGGCACACTGTATATAAAAGGGCTTATTCCCGGCTGGCTTTGTATTGTAATCAATGCGTTGTTGACGTCATTTATTCATGAACTTGAACACGACTTGATTCATCGCCTGTATTTCAGAAAACACCCCGTGGCGCACAACCTGATGATGCTGCTGTGCTGGATAGCCCGCCCCGGCATGCCCAGCCCCTGGTTACGGCGTGAACTGCACTTTCATCATCACAAAGAATCCGGCACCCACACCGATGTTGAAGCCTGGATTACCACCAGCGGCAGCAAGTGGGGGGCCAAGCGCTTTTTAAAACTCATCGACGGTTTTGTCTTTGGCATTGTCAATGCCCTGTTCGCACCGACCTGGCAAGAAAAAATCAGGTTGACCGTCAAGGTGCTTCGGTTGAATGCGCCCATGGGGCTTCTGTACTGGGGCTGCTGGTATATATTCCTGGGTTACCACCTCTACACATGGGTGAACTCGCTGATGGGCCTCACCGTTGAGCTCTCTGCTGCCGCATCACTGCTGATACAGGTGGTCAATGCTGCAGTGGTGATTATCGTCGCGCCCAATATCATCCGTCAGTTCTGCCTGTTTTTTATCAGCTCCAACATTCACTATTTCGGCGACGTCATGCCACGCAATCCCTTGCAGCAAACCCAGGTCATGAACCGGTGGTGGCTGTGGCCATTCCAGTTGTTTTGCTTCAACTTCGGGAGCACCCATTGCATTCATCACTTTGTGGTCAAGGACCCGTTCTACCTGCGCCAAATGACCGCGCCCTTCGCCCATAAAGTTTTAGCGGACGCCGGTGTCAGGTTTAATGACTTCGGCACCTATAAGCGCTCAAACCGTTACAGCTTTACGCAACCGGAAGCTTAAGCAATCAACCCGCTTCTATTTGTTTGATCTCGCCCTATAAATATCACCCTGGCCAGTGACCTTCAGAACTGGCTAAGCCTTTATCAACCGCACATCCTGTAGGAAATCAGGGGGCTGTGTTTACTTAATGTGGCGGTTAAGGAGGGGTTCGAAACCGTCCATACCCGTTTTTTTTCAAATCACGGCCCCCGGCTTATAACGACTGTAGAGGATCTGCTGACTAACAAGCGGCCCCATGGCAGCCCCATGGGGTTGTGTGTCAACTTGTGAATCTGCTGCCTGATAGGGCATGTGTATTCTTTGCGGATAGCCCTCGAAAAAAGGCAAGAACAGTAAGCACCTTGCTCATGAACAATTAAAAATAGCTCGGCGGGGTTTTTAAGAAATACTCAGCTTCCTGATTATTCCTTTCATTTATTCTGAGCAGCAAGCTCGGGTGAGCTCCTGTATAGCCTATTGATTCTGCTGCAACAAAACCAGCTGATCTGTAGATGTTGGTTTGTACGTCTTGAAAAAGCATAAAACCTGTAGTTGCTTGTTGTTTCTCATAGCCTTCTAGCAGCATTGACAGGCAGCTTAGGCCATATCCTTTCTTGCGGCTATTTACCTCTGTAGCTAATGAGCCTATGCCTATCCATGAACTGTTGTTATGCCCCGGGATCACATAGGAAATGGCAGATGATAGGGGCGCCCCGCTGCTATCCCTTAAGATAAACCAGTTGCCTAATCTGTATTTTTCCGATGCGCAGCATATATCAAGGTATTCTTCCGTTTGGAATTCCGCACCCCACGCATCCTTTCCCATCAAAAAAACCTGGGTCATATCATTTTCTTCCGCAAGGCTTAACGTCATATTATCCCTGTATAGGGGTTTAAGTGGCAGCGGCTTACTCAGCTTCATATGGATTGCATCCCTCCTTTTTATGATGCAATGGCCAACCTGTTAAATGTCGACTTCAGGCTTGAAATCCATACTAGTATTTGTTCTGCATAGGTCAAGAAGGCTGGCGCTAATAGTTGCGCGCTTGAATTTTTCGAATTTCATTGCACTTAATGCTATCGCGCTAATTTGGTGCGGATTTTCGTAGTGTGTAATCGTACGATTGGTTAGGGTGCAGGCAGGGAGCTTATACTTGCGGGAGCACTATAAGAGTGCGTTTTAATTGTGCGCTTACCAGGTGTAAGGTTCCGACATGAGAAGGTGCGGACTCATTGCGAAACAGCCTGGGTTTTCAATCCAAGCCTCACAGAACACCTTGAGCGGAGTTACTAACTGCCGAAAACGCCATTTTTGCATGCTGCTACGTAAAATCTGAGCCCCTGCCTCTGCTCACTTAGCCTGGAGGCGGCCACCGTTCAATGGCCGTCATTTAGAGCAGCTCCGCAAAAGACATTGTCTGCTGGCACGTCGATCCAGCTTCCAACTATCCAGGCAATTTGCATGCAGGGCTCGCACAGATCAAACTCGCCAAGACTCCCACTTTTTCTGTAACTCAATATGCCTGATATGTTGCTAAAACCTTCGTTACCTGGAGTCATGCTCCGGCGATGGCGTCTCTTGCACCAAGTCAAACAATCCCATGCCGCAGAGTTGTTTAGCGTTACCCAATCGACTATCTCTCGCTGGGAAAGTGGCGTACTGGATTTGGATTCCCTCGCACACGAAAAGCTTGAGAAGTTGCTGGCTGCTCGCCTCACTACAGCCGCTGATCAAGCGCTGGGCCGAATGGTTCGTGAAAGCTCGCGCCCCGTTCATCTCATTTGTGATTTGACGCACCGTTTGCTTGCTTGTTCATCTTCGCGAGCAGCCCAATTCGCGACTCCTGTCAGCGAGCTGCTGGGTAGTTCTTTATGGCGCTTCGCTACGCCAACTATTATTAGCATGGAGGCTGACCTGGATAGACTGGGTTGGCGGGAAGCCTTCGCACCACCAGCGCTGGAATTTCTAACGGGCGACAATCATTCGTCCATTGTTCCGATCAGCCAAAGCTTATGTCGCTGGACACGAATCCCCCTTTCGGACGGAGCAACAACACGCCTGGTTGAGTCGCTCTGACTGCACCCTGCATATTTTATGCGTAGACGCTTATGATCTTGAGATCTAGTCTGGCTGAACCAGGTGAGCGGACATTCTGTCCGGCCCACAGAGTCAGAGGTGTTCATGGACATCGAAAAAATCAAAGGGCGCCTCGAATTTCTACGTGAGGCGGAAAAGCTCAAGGATGTACTTAGAAGCGCGCACACCTCTTCCGGGCGAACCGAAAGCACGGCAGAGCACAGCTGGCGCTTATGCCTGATGGCCGTCGTCTTTGGAGATTATCTGACCGGTCTCGACAGGTTAAAAATGCTCAAGATGTGTGTCATTCACGACTTGGGAGAGGCCATCAGCGGTGACATTCCCGCCGTCAATAAAGATTCGTTTCCCAACAAGAGCGAGCAAGAGAGGAGCGACCTCATTCTCTTGACCAATACTCTGGATGAATCATTAAAAGCCGAGATATTGGCACTTTGGGACGACTACGAAAATGCTTTGTCACCAGAGGCGGTATCCGTCAAGGCGCTAGATAAGTTGGAAACAATGCTTCAGCACAACCAGGGCAAGAACCCACCGGACTTCGATTACGAATTCAATCTTGCCTATGGCAAAAAATACACAGATGCCGCCCCTCTATTCGAGGCGCTTCGCAATATCATCGACGAAGAAACCAAAGCTAATATGCTTTTGAATCCGAAATGAACAAGTGCCACGTTGATGTGAATTCACTCCTTTGCATCAAAAAGTCCTACCTTTGCAGGAATCCGCAGGGCTCTCGTCTTCCAAAACTCTCCGCCCAGCCCGCGGCCCTGTCCGCTGTCAACCAGGCGCAGAACTGCGGAAAAAAAGACCTGCTTAGCCCGCAGGCGAGGTGGGGGGACGACAGCGCGCGCCAGGGTATGAAGCATGCCACTACCCTGCCCGTCAAAATTGCTATCCGATGGCCTTCACCTGAGAGCCCTGTTGCCTTTATGAGTGGCGCCAAAGCTTGACCACCTTCTATCAACACTTTGACGAGAAGCGCTGTGCGCTCTCACTGGCAGCCTCACAAGGTGTGTTTACAGTTCTATTTGTTACGAGCCGTAAAAAACCGCCTCGATGGGCGGCTTGGTCATACGATAACGCACAGGTCAAACGATGATCGTGTGAGGGTATCCATGCATGGCACTATCGTGAGTCACCAGGCTGATACCTTCTGCAAGCGCTTGGGCCACCATGATGCGGTCAAACGGATCTCGGTGATGGTTCGGCAGATTGCCTACAGTCAGCCCGTGATCAGAAGTGATCGGCAATTCAAGGTAGCCTGCATCTATCAGCACTTTGCGTAGCACAGCAGGAATAACGCCGGTGCGCTCGGCGCCTTTGATGGTCAGCTCCCAGATGCTGGCTGCGCTGAAATAAAGGGTGTTGGCCTCATCGTCGATAAGCTGGGCGGCAGCCTTGGGCAGTTTGTCGTCGCCAATAGCTGCCCAGATCAGGATATGCGTGTCGAGCAATAACCTCATGCCTTGCCCTCAAACAGATCTGCTATTTCAGCATCCAGAGCGTCCGAAGCATCGGCGTTGAATGTCACACCCGCGAGCATCCCGCGGCGCTTGGGGGGTGTAATAGGAACCAGCTTGGCCACTGGCACGCCTGCCTTGGCGATGATGATGGTCTCCCCGCCCGCTGCCGCATCAACAAGCTGCGAGAAGTGTGTTTTCGCTGCATGGATGTTGTGGATCTGCATATGGCTACCTCCCAAGGGTTGGTTGATGAGGTTAGCCTAGTCCAGCCAATGGACTAAGTAAAGTATGCTGAATGCTACCGTGTTTACACCTGAGGGCTAAGACTTGCGCCTCCAAAACAGCAGAGGTCAACTTGGGGCTGGAAGCCGGTTTGTGGGACTTCTCTTGCAGTCCCGACTGACCGTGCGCCTCGTAACGGTTAAGCCACTTGCAGGCCGTTTGCGGGCTGATGCCAAACCGTCGACACAGTTCTCGTTTATTGCTACCGGGTTGCCGTGCTAAGGCAACGAACTCTTCTTTCAGGCTCATGGCATCTCTCGTGTCCCAGGGCATGATGGTTTTCCGGCGAAGTTGGCTCCCCGAAAAGTGTCCACCATGTCCCCGCACACCCGTCAACCTTATGTCCGATCCGTACACACGGGGATGAAGGGAGCTACCCCAAAGGACGGGGGGGCCCAGCCAGAAAAAGCCCTACGTATTCTCATATTATTCCAATACCACCATTTTCCAGACGCCAGAAACCACAAACCCCCGACTTTCTCTAGGAAAATCAGGGGTTTGTGTTTACTTAATGTGGCGGTGAAGGAGAGATTCGAACTCTCGATACAATTTCTTGTATACACACTTTCCAGGCGTGCTCCTTAAGCCACTCGGACACTTCACCGTATCTCTTCAAACAAGTTCTGTCTGTCGAGGCGCGCTAATGTAGTCGAAAGCTTTCGATATGACAAATGTTTTTTTCAGAATTTTCATGTGCTTACGAAAATAGTCCTTTTGGCGGTATGCCACGGGGGGGCGTTTCTGCCAAATTCCGGCACCGCAGCTTTGCCCGTTCAGGCAAAAACCCTGCTCCGCTGCCCTCTATATAGAAGGTGCAGGCCAATTGCATGACTCACCGGTCAGTCATGGCCCTTTACCTGGGCCACGGGGCTGGGTAACGTCTGCCCCACTTCATAACAAGGATTTGCGCCATGAGTGACTTGATTGCCTATCACCTGGAAGACGGTATCGCCACGCTGACCTTGAGCAATGGCAAGGTCAATGCCATCTCCCCGGATGTGATCACTGCGTTTAATGCCGCACTGGACCAGGCCGAGCAGGATCGCGCTGTAGTCATCATTACCGGGCAACCAGGCATTCTCTCTGGCGGCTATGACTTGAAGGTGATGACCGCCAGCCCCGAGCAAGCCATTGAGCTGGTCAGGCAGGGCTCGACCCTCGCTCGTCGCCTGTTGGCGCATCCGTTCCCGGTGGTGATTGCCTGTTCCGGCCACGCGGTGGCCAAGGGCGCATTTCTGCTGTTGTCGGTGGATTACCGTATCGGCGTGGAAGGCCCGTTCAGCATCGGCCTGAACGAAGTGCAGATAGGCATGACCATGCACCATGCCGGTATTGAGCTGGCCCGCGACCGGCTGCGCAAATCGGCATTCCACCGCTCGGTTATCAACGGTGAGATGTTCACCCCGCTCACCGCAGTTGACGCAGGCTTCCTCGACAAGGTGGTCAAGCCTGATGAGCTGCAAGCCGCAGCCCTGGAAGCCGCCCGCCAGTTGAAGAAGATCAATATGAGGGCCCACAGGAACACCAAGCTCAAGGTGCGCAAGGAGCTGCTGGAAACGCTGGACAAGGCAATTGAAGAAGACCAGCACCACCCGCTCTGACCCTCCCCCCCCTGAAAAACCGGTCCCGACCGCAACCTGCGGTCGGGATTGTGCCTGCCTGACGTCCCCCTGCAATCATTCTCAAACTGCTCTGGCCCGCCTCTTACAAAGCTCGTTGAAACAAATGCTAAAACTTCAGCTATCTCCTACTTGTATCGGGGTAATTGCTGAAGACAGTGCACATCCGTACACTGCGCCGACTTTTGTTTTGGCGAGCCTGTAAATGCTACTTTCGATGCGTATGTTGTTGATGTGTCTGCATTTTATGCTTGCAGGCGTACTGGGTGTAATACTGGGCATGTGCCGTCCCTTCAATCCGGACAACAGCCGCCTGTGCGCGCGCCTGTATGCCTGGCCGTCCCGCTGGATCCTGGGCTACAGACTCAAGGCCGAGGTCGGACCGTTGATGGACAAGCCGCAAAGCTGTGTGGTGATTGCCAATCATCAGTCCAACTACGACCTGTTTATATTCGGCAACGTGGTACCGCGCCGCACTGTGTGCATCGGCAAAAAAAGCCTTAAGTGGGTGCCTCTGTTCGGCCAGCTGTTCTGGTTGGCGGGCAACGTGCTGATCGATCGGGGCAATGCCCAGAAAGCCCGCAAGTCGATGCTGACGACTACCCGCACCCTGCAAGAGAAAGACACGTCCATCTGGGTATTCCCGGAAGGCACGCGCAATTTCGGCAAAACCCTGCTGCCTTTCAAGAAGGGCGCATTCCAGATGGCAATCACTGCCGGGGTGCCGATCGTACCGGTGTGCGTTAGCACTTATAGCCAGCACCTGCAGCTCAACCGCTGGCACAGTGCCGATATCCAGATCCGTTCACTGCCTGCCATCCCGACAGCCGGCCTGACCCTGAATGACATCCCGCAGTTGATGGAACAGTGCCACGAGCAGATGCGTGAATGCATTGAAGCCATGGACCGGGAACTGCTGAGCCAGAAAAACATTCACTTGCCACCCCTGTCCAAGGGCAACTCGACAGTATCCAACCCGAACCACTGAACCTTTGTCGTCTCAAAGTGGCCAATAGCACGCTAAGCTGCATCTTCGTGCCATAACCCTTTGAAGAAGAAGCGATTAGAACTATGGGGAGAGTTGTTGCTGCTGCGGTTTATAACGCAGGCAAGAAAGTCACCAATATCACGCTGGACGAAGGCATTGAGTGGGCGAAAAAGCCTGGTCACTTCGTCTGGATTGGTCTTGAGCAACCCGACGCGCAAGAGCTGGCCAACTTGCAACGCCAGTTCAACCTGCATGAACTGGCCATCGAAGACGCCCTTGAGCAACACAGCCGTCCCAAGCTCGAGACCTTTGGCGATGCGCTGTTTATCGTGATCTATTCGCCGGTTCGCCATGAAGGCAAACTGGAGTTTGTCGAAACCCATATCTTTGCCGGCAACGGCTATATCATCACCAGCCGCAATGGCCATTCAGCCTCTTACAAATCCGTACGCCAGCGTTGCGAAGCACGGCCGCTGCTGCTGGAGCATGGTGAAGACTTTGTGCTGTATGCCCTGCTCGACTTCGTTACCGAGAGTTATCAGCCTGTCAGCGAAGCCATCCATGCCGAAATCGAGCAGCTCGAACAAAGCATCATGGGCAATGCCCTGAATGAGGCGGACATCGTCCACCTGCATGGCCTGCGCCGCGATGTACTGCGTCTGCGCCGCTATGTGGCGCCCATGGTGGAGATCAGCGAAGAACTGCAGCGCCTGACCTTCCCCTTTATCGACAAGAACATGCGTCCGTATTTTCGTGATGTGCAGATTCACGTCACGCGGCAGATGGAAGATCTCACCAACCTGCGCGATGCCGCTACCCAGACCATTGAGATCGTTGTGCTACTGGAGTCTTCACGCCAGAGCAATGTACAGCGCAAGTTCGCCGCCTGGGCGGCCATCCTGGCGTTCCCCACTGCCGTGGCGGGGATTTACGGGATGAACTTCCAGAACATGCCGGAATTGACCTGGCACTACGGCTATTTCGGTGTGCTGGGGTTTATTGCGGTGGGCGTCACCGGCCTGTGGACCAGCTTCAAACGGTCTGGCTGGCTCTAACCCTCTCACCCTGTGGGAGCGGGCTTGCTCGCGATTCAGACAGCGCGATTGTTCAGCCAAACCGCACCGTTCCAATCGCGAGCAAGCCCGCTCCCACCTATATCGAGCCGGATATCAGGCGATCTGCGGCTTGTGCGACACAAAACGCATCATCCACTCGGCAACGGTGCGGCCATGATGATCCTGGCCCAGGCTGGCGATACCGCTGCTGTAGACCTGCTCGCCCAGATGTTCTTGGCGCAGGTCAAGCAAGGCCCGCGAATAGTCGTGGATAAACTCGGGGTGGCCCTGGAAGCACAGCACCTGATCATTGATGTGGTAGGCGGCAAACGGGCAGAAATCACTGGAAGCAATGACCGTGGCGTTCTCCGGCAAGGCCGTAACCTGGTCCTGATGGCTGATCAACAGCGTCAAGTCCTCGACCACCGGGTTCATCCACGGTGCCTTGGCAGCCAGTTTGTACTGGTGGGTGCCCACGCCCCAGCCTTGAGTGGCGCGCTCGCTCTTGCCACCCAGCAGCAGCGCCAGTAATTGATGGCCAAAGCAAACGCCCAGCAACTTGTCACCGCGCTCGTAGCGTGTCAACAAGTAGGTTTTGAGGGTTTGAATCCACGGATCGGTGCCAAATGAGTCCGCCTTGCTGCCGGTAACCAGGTAAGCATCGAACGTCTGGTCATCAGACGGATATTCGCCATGCATGACATTGAAAACAGTGAACTGTGCCGCGATTGGCTGCGTGGAGAACAGGCGCACAAACATTTGCCCGTAGCCCTGATATTGGTCAACAAACTCTGGACGCAGAATGTCGGTTTCCAGAATGCAGATGCGTAGCGACATAAAAGTACCTGGCACGATAAAGGCGAAAGTAATGATGACAACAGATCCGAGCCTGCCCTGAAAGGGTATTTGATGGCAAGTACTGAACGTAGTAATCGCCCTGCAACCCCTGAAAACGGGGGCCTTTTGTAGGACAAAACAGGGCTGCACTGCACTCCCTGACGAACGGTAGGGGGCTAAGAATATGGACACCAAACGGGCCCGTTGCGTCTAGATACGGGTCGGCAGGTCAGGGGTAAAAGACTTAATAGCGTTTTAGAAACTTACTGCACTTGGATGATGTTAAAGGGTTCTAAGCCATGTCTTATGGGGGCTCTAAGGTTAACCCTGTTGCCAGGGCCGCTTTCTTTTCGAGGCATTAATCTCTTGGCGCAGGCATTGTCGTTCAGGAAAAACAAAAAAAGGCAGATAGCCATGTTCAAACATACGAAAGTACGTCAAGCCGGTCTTATCCTCTTTGCTACCACCTTGCTGCTGATCTTGCCGAACCTGACAAAGGTTATCGGTTAGACATGCCAATATGCCGAAGACGTGCGCCCCTGCGCGTCTTCGCGGGCTAAAGTTGCTGGCTATAAAACAGAACGGCCGGCCCTGAGGCCAGCCGAGAAACGATCAAACACCTTTCAATTGAGCAGGCCACGCACCTCCTGCTTCACGCCCCAACCTTCGATAATTCCTCCCAGCGGCACGACTACTGCTTCAAAGTCCTGCTCGAAATCGCCGATGCCCCCATAGGTGGCATACATCACCTTACTCAACTCCAGATGCCATGCACCGTCATCTCGCACATTGATCTGCGCATTCAGGGACTCACCACAAAATTTTTGTGCAGCTCTGCGCGCCCGCTCCTCGTCCGGGAAGATCGCGTAAAACTCGATGGGATGGATACGTGAAAAATCAAAACCGCCTTCTTTCATGCGGCGCAGCACATAGCTGCTGAGGTCTTCTTGATGGGCTGTGCTCATGAAACGTCCTCCTCGCAATGGATAGACATTCAGCGCTCCCCTTCGGCAACAGTCGGGCCGTGACAAGGGAAGAAATAAGCATGTAGCAAACAAGATCAGAGCCAGTCGATTACTTCGCTGGTCTGGTTGCAGAGTAGCTCCAGGGTGCGGGATCTGCCAAGGGGGCAAGCCATGAATTTCAACAGGTTTTTTCGTTTGTCGGAAAAAACCGCGCCCGGTACCCGGACAGATGCGCTGTCCAGGACCCGGCTTGCGCTGCTGTGAGTTACGGCTTTTCAGCGCGCTCTTTCAGCCCTTTGAGGGTATTGAAAGGCGCATCGACCACAAACTTGTTGGCCAACCAGGAAGGCACGCTGCCGCCCGGCTCGGTGTGTACCTGATAGGTCACTTCGGTCAGGTTGTCACCTTTGGGCACCAGCTTCCAGAAGCCGTTGACCTGGGCAACCCGTACAAAGCCCTTTTCTTCCGGGATATAGGTCGGCAGGCCTTTGAGCGTGCGGGTCAGGCTGCCATCTGCGCCTTGGGTAGACGTTACCAGCAGCACCGAATCTCTCGGGGTAACCGGCCACGGTGTTTTGAACTGGGTGTAAGTCCAGCTCTGGTCGCCCTCATGCTTGAGCAGCTTTTGCGACTGGCACTCATGGATCCAGGCACAAGCGCTGGCCACGTCTTCCTGCAACTTGCTGATTTTGGCCAGTGGCGCCTTGATGGTCGTCACGCCCTGGTACGCCTTGTACTGGGAGCCGGCCACCTCACTCAGCGACACCTTGATGCCGTCCTGATCCTTGGCAACCTTCCAGTCTTCAGCCTGAGCCACACCCGCCAGCAGAGCGCTCAAACCACAGATCAATGCCACTTTATGCAACGAACCCATTGTCTTGTTCCTTATTGTTGAAGGTTTGTTCACTGGACACGAACACACTATGCAGCGGTCACCTGCTCCCACCAGCCAATCAGGTTGATGGCCTCTTCCCGATTGCTGCCGCACACCTCGATATCTGCCTTGAAATCACCACACACCGCAGGGCGTTGCGGCTGGCCGAATAAACCGCACAAGTAGTCGACAGAAAGATGCAGGCAGCGTTCCCCGGCAGGCTTGCCATTGGGCATACCGGGCAGCGGTGTACTGATGGAAGGGGCTATGCAGCATGCGCCACAGCCTTCACGGCAATTCATGACGTCAGCTCCTCGTTCGGGGCAAAGTGTGTTGATGACAAGGGATAGTACTCGCTGGAACAGGTGTTTGAAATTGACCGTTCAGCAGAATGTGCCGATAAATGACGGTGACTGATCAGTCAGTTTAGAAGGCTGTTTTACAGCGCTCGACACTTATTGTTTGAACTCGAAATCCAGTGCCGCACCTTCGATTTCATTGTGTCGATATTCATTGCGCAATTGCAGGTCCATTTCATTACTGAGCAAACGCCCATTGAGCTGAAAAGGGCTTTCTTCGACAGACTTTTCGCCAAACATGTTGGGCAGTAACGGTTTGTGCGCAGGCATGGCTACCGTGCCCAAGGGCCGCAGTTGCTTGACCATCTCGGGCGGCAGGCGCAGGTCGAGCTTGGCAGCAGGCAAGGGCTTTTTGGCGATTTCATGGGCCGACCGGGATTTTGTGGCGATTGGCTTACGCTTTTTGACCGGCGCTTTTTTCTCGCTGGCGGCAGGTTTTGCCGATGAATGGACAGATTGCGTCTGCGCAGAAGTGGATGCGGGGAGCACCGGATCTGCTGTTGCAACGACTGCATTGAGCGCACTCAAAACACCCATCAACACAAGACTCGCACAATATGTCGCTTTCATAACTCCCACAGCTTTAACGGTTCAGGTGCGTATGCTCGCGCTTTACGCACAGGGGAACAAGGTAATTATAGTCAAAATGCCATACCGGCTATTGCCGAGCCACCATATAGACCTGCAGTTTCCTGGCAGAGCTGGTTGGCAAGCATGCCAAGCGTCATCAGGGCCCGCTCGGCTTCCCGATTCCAGGGCGTGCCGCAGTTTAACCGGATGCAATGATTGAACTGCTCGGTGTTACTGAAAATCAGCCCCGGCGCAATACTGATGCCTTGTTGCAGCGCCCGCACATGCAGCTCCTGGGTATTGACCCGGCCCGGCAAACTGACCCACAGGATAAAACCACCGCTGGGGCGGGACATCTGCGTCCCTTCCGGGAAATGCTGTTGCACTGCCAGCTGAAAAGCACTGAGGTTTTTTCTGTATTCCTGGCGGATATAGCGTAAATGGCGGTCGTAACCGCCATTTTCAAGGTAAGCCGCCACCCCCATTTGGGTCACGCTGCAGGCCGAATGGGTGGTAAAGGTTTGCAGGCGCTGGATTTCCTGCTGAAACTTGCCCGCAATCATCCAGCCGATTCGCACACCGGGTGACAGGGTTTTGGAAAAGCTCGAACAGTAGATCACCCGATCCAGGCGATCAAAGGCCTTCAAGGCCTTGGTGCGCCCGACCTCGAACATCAGTTCGCCATAGATATCATCTTCCACAATCTGGATATCAAAGTCCGAGGCCAGGCGTAGCAGCTGCTTTTGCCGCTCTTCAGGCATGGTCCCACCCAGGGGGTTGCTCAGGCGCGTGGTCAGCACCAATGCCTTGATCGACCATTGGTTGGCGGCCAGTTGCAGGGCTTCAAGGCTCATGCCGGTGGCCGGGTCACTGGGGATTTCAATGACTTTCAAACCCAGCAGGTCAGCCAGTTGCAACAAGCCGTAGTACGTTGGCGACTCCGCCGCGATCAGGTCTCCGGGGCGGGTCAGCACCCGTAATGACATTTGCAGGGCATCGACACAGCCGTGGGTGATGATCACTTCAGACGGATCGACCACCACGCCAGCATCGCGCATGCGTATTGCCACCTGGCGGCGCAGGGGTTCGAAGCCGGGGCTGAACATATAGCTGAACGCCCGCGGGCTGTGAAAGCGGGTGACCTTGGCCAGTTGCTGGTGCAAAGCGCGTACAGGCAGGTAATCGACACTGGGCACCGCCGCTCCCAGCGGGAACACACCTTCGCGGCGGGACTCGACCAGGACTTGCTGGATAATGCTGCTGCGGGTGACCAGCCCCGGACGCTCGACACGGGCGATATCCGGAGTGGGTGCGGTAAGTGCCGGGGTCTGGTGCACATAATATCCGGACTGCGGCCGTGCCCGGATCAACCCCTGGTCTTCAAGATTGGCGTAGGCCTGCAACACCGTGGCATGACTGACGTTGAGCTGCGAGCTCATCTTGCGCACCGAAGGCACACGCTCGCCCGGCTGATAAACGCCACGCCGGATATCTTCAGCCAGCTGCTGAGCGATACGTTGGTAAAGCAAAAGGTTGGTCATGGCGCTGCACTCGATGTTCAGGCTTTGTTTTTATGGGGAACAATACCGGAACAGTTTAGAAGTGTACGGGCACAGTTGTCACTTATCTAAGCCGTACAGCGCGATTGCGGGGGTAACTGTATGGGTGCGGACAATGCAGCTGTGGGAGCGAGATTTGCCCGCGAAGGCAGCACCGCGGTACGCCTGGCACACCGAGCCGCTCCAATCGCGAGCAAGCCCGCTCCCACAGTCCAGGCAAATCCCGGTTTTAGCGAGCGGCGCCCAACTGGCCTTTTTCGTCCGAGAAGACGATTTCAACACGACGGTTCTGGGCCCGGCCGCGCTCACTGGCGTTCACATCCACCGGGTACTGGTCGCCATAACCTTCCACCTGGATGCGTTTCTCGTCGATACCCAGGTCGATCAGCACATCCGCCACTGCCTGGGCACGGGCCATGGACAGCTTGAGGTTATCCTCCGTGCCGCCCGTGCTGTCGGTGTAACCCTCAATCCGCACAATGCGCTTGGGGTTGAGTTGCAGAAACTGCACCAGTTTGAGCACCGTGCGGTTGGCCGAATTTTTCAAATCGGCTTCGCCTGTATCAAACAACACGTCACCCAGGGTCATGACCAGGCCACGATCGGTCTGGGTCGTGGCCAGGCTGACGATTTGCTCTTCCAGCCATTGGCCCTGCTGCTGAACGCTTAACAGCTTGGCCTCCCGCAAGGCCAGTTGCAGTCGCTGACGCTCCAGCTCGAGCTTGGCCGCGCGCTCTTCATTCAGCACCTGCTGGGTGTGCTCACGGGCGATTTCGCTGTAACGCTGGCTCAAGTAGGCGTAATGCGCAACGTCATCACCGCTGCCCCAATAGCTGGACAACCGGTCAGCACGCGCCAGGGACTCACCGGAGCGGATCACGTCCTTGGGAGCGATGCGCAATACATTGGTATCTTCCTTGACGGCCTGGAAGTCCGTACCGGCCTGCTGCAAGGCCTGCTGGCTGTTGTGATGGCCAGTGCAACCGCTCAGGCCGATAGCCAGCGCCCCCATGTAAGCTGCGGACTTGAGGCTCATTGCGCCTCCGCCAGTTGTTTGCGCAAGCGCGCGATACGGGTATTGAGCACGTTCAATTGTTCCTGGCTTTTTTGCGTCAGCACACGAGCTTCAGCCAAGCGGGCGTCAAGCTCCGCCTGTTCGGCCTGCATGCGCGCGTCCTTGTAAGATTCATCTGCCATATCGGCCAGCGCTTGGGCCAACTTGTCTTCGGCTTGTTTAAGCTCGGCCAGGTCATCGGCTTTTGCACCCACCGCCTTGGCTTGCTCCAGGGCCTGCTCGGTCAAACGCAATTGTTCATTCGGCGCAGGATCGGCTGCACACCCCGCCAGAGCCACAACGGCCAGGGCAGCGAAAAGAGGTCGAATTGTCACTAGGGATTCCTACTGTTTTGGGGCGCTGAGCGGTTGTTGCAGCTGGGTTTTCCACCGCTCCAGATTGCGTTGCACTACCGCCTCGGTCAGGCCGGAGGCGGGCAATTCTGTCATCTTTTTGGCGAGCTGTCCGCGCAACCACGGCTCATTACAGGCTGAGTCATGGGAAACAGCCAAAAACAGCCCTGGCTGATCGACAGGTTGCGGATGTGCCAGCAAATCATCGGCGATGCCCAGGGTTTGCGCAGTGACCATACCGGCATAACGACCGGCCAGTACATACTCGGCCTGCCCCAGCAGCAGCTTCTGAAAAGCCTGGGTCAACCCGGGCTGGGGCTCCAGGGTCAGTTGATGACGGGCAAACTCATTGAAGGTTTCGCTTAAACGGGCCTTTTCCGAGACCGCGCCCTTGTGCCCATGCAAGTCTGCGGGCGTTTCGTAGATCAGGGGAGAATCTTTGCGCGTCCACACCAGATAATCGTTGCGCACCAGCGGCGGGTGGATGTAATCGAAGGAAGAAAGCCCGGCCACGGTCAGCGGAGCATCGAGCAGCAAGTCCATGCGTCCGGTACGAACCTCGTCATGGGCCTGGGCACGCTTGCCGCCATAGAGCACTTCAACCTTGATCCCCAGCTCGTGGCCAGCCTGCTGGATCAGGTCGGCACTGGCGCCGATCAAATGGGCAGGGTCGGCCGGATCACGCCACAGGTAAGGCGGGGCATCGGGGCTGCCGGTGACGATCAGGCGTTCGCATTTGCCCGCCGCCTCGGACAGCAATGGCAAAAACACCAACCCTGCCAGCAGCCTGCTGATCTGACGCATATCCATACCCTACACTCCCTCCACACAATTGACAGGCATTAAAAAGCCCGGTTACCCGGGCTGTGAAAACAGGCAGGACACTGAGTGCCCTACCCTTCCCCACGCCCCGGTAACCGGGCCCTTTATAAGTGAAGCAACTGGATTAAACCAGCTTCTCCAGCTCAGGCACAGCTTCGAACAAGTCCGCTACCAGGCCGTAATCGGCCACCTGGAAGATCGGTGCTTCTTCGTCCTTGTTGATCGCAACGATCACCTTGGAATCTTTCATCCCGGCCAGATGCTGGATCGCGCCGGAAATACCGACCGCAATGTACAGCTGTGGCGCAACGATTTTACCGGTCTGGCCAACCTGCATGTCGTTGGGTACGAAGCCTGCGTCCACAGCGGCGCGGGATGCGCCAACAGCAGCGCCCAACTTGTCAGCCAGGGTGTACAGCAGCTTGAAGTTGTCACCGTTCTGCATGCCACGGCCGCCAGAAACCACAACCTTGGCTGCGGTCAGCTCAGGACGGTCCGACTTGGCCAGCTCTTCGCCAACAAACGACGAAGTGCCTGCATCGTGAACCGCTGCAACCGCTTCAACCGCTGCCGAACCACCTTGCGCAGCAACCGGGTCGAAACCGGTGGCGCGTACGGTGATCACTTTGACCGGCGCAGTGGACTGTACGGTGGCAATGGCGTTACCGGCGTAAATCGGACGAGTGAAGGTGTCGGCGCTAACCACCGAAATGATCTCGGAGATCTGATCAACGTCCAGTTGCGCAGCAACGCGCGGCAGGATGTTTTTGCCGTTGGAGGTGGCAGCGGCCAGGATATGGCTGTAGCCAGCACCCAGCTCTGCAACCAATGGCGCAACGTTTTCCGGCAACTGATGGGCGTAAGCCGCGTTATCAGCAACCAGAACTTTGGCCACACCAGCGATCTGCGCAGTTGCTTCGGCTACAGCGCCAATGCCCTGGCCTGCAACCAGAACGTGGATGTCGCCACCGATTTTGGCGGCAGCGGCTACGGTGTTCAGCGTGGCCGGAGCCAGTGCCTTGCCGTCGTGTTCTGCGATTACCAAGATAGTCATGATTAGATTACCTTCGCTTCGTTTTTCAGTTTCTCGACCAGTTCAGCCACCGACTTGACCTTGATACCCGCGCTGCGTGCAGCCGGGGCTTCCACTTTCAGGGTCTTGTTGGTCGAAGCAGTCGAAACACCCAACGCGTCTGGCGTCAGTACTTCAAGCGGCTTTTTCTTGGCTTTCATGATGTTTGGCAGGGACGCATAACGCGGCTCGTTCAAACGCAGGTCGGTGGTGATGATCGCCGGCAATTTCAGCGAAACAGTTTGCGCGCCGCCGTCTACTTCACGGGTCACGGCAACCTTGTCACCTGCCACTTCAACCTTGGACGCGAACGTGCCCTGACCGAAACCGGTCAACGCAGCCAGCATCTGGCCAGTCTGGTTGTTGTCGCTGTCGATGGCCTGTTTGCCCAGGATCACCAGCTGTGGCTGTTCCTTGTCGACAACGGCCTTGAGCAGCTTGGCCACGGCCAGCGAGGTCAGATCTTCGGCGGACTCGACCAGAATGGCGCGATCAGCACCCAGCGCCAGCGCGGTACGCAGCTGTTCCTGAGCGGTGGTCGGGCCGATGGAGACGACGACGATTTCAGTCGCAACGCCTTTCTCTTTCAGGCGTACGGCTTCTTCCACGGCGATTTCGCAGAAGGGGTTCATCGACATCTTGACGTTGGCGAGGTCAACGCCGGAGTTGTCCGCTTTGACGCGCACTTTAACGTTGTAATCGACCACTCGTTTGACAGCTACAAGAACCTTCATGGATTCCTCGTTACTCTCCGGTGAAAAGAAAGTCGCCTAGGCGAACCTGGCGGTTGATGCTCGTCAGCACAAGGGCACCTCCAAAGATCGTTGCCTTATTAATAGACGGGTACCAGCGACTGCCCCTGCGACCGTCTGTCCGATGTGACTAACAAGTCATCCACCAAAAGGACGTGTAAACTCCGCTGCAAAAATGGCAGGCTCCCACTGGCTCATGCCTGTGCCCTGTCTTTAGAGGTGCTCTTGAAACCAACAATCAGCCTACGGCGAGCGCAAAACCGACCGTATCTTGACCGGAACACCATTTGCGGTCAATACAGCAAATGGGCCAGTTTTAAGCCGCGCGTCTTTGATTTGTCTGGGTTGCAGTGAATTCAAACAAACGTTTGTATTGGACCCTGCCAGTGGTGTAGATATAATGCCCGACCTCATAGAGAGAGCGGCGCCTCATCCATTGCGTCCTTGGCCTGCGTCGAGGGAATAATGGATGAAACGCCAAACCTCCAATTAGAAAAATACCGTTGAGCCTTGAGTAGGAGAGAACCTGTGGAACGCGAATACATGGAATTCGACGTGGTCATCGTCGGCGCCGGCCCTGCCGGTTTGTCCGCCGCCTGCCGCCTGAAGCAGAAGGCCGCCGAAGCCGGTAAAGAAATCAGCGTCTGCGTGGTTGAAAAAGGCTCCGAAGTCGGTGCTCATATCCTGTCCGGTGCGGTCTTTGAACCTCGCGCCCTGAACGAGTTGTTCCCGGACTGGAAAGAGCTCGGCGCTCCGCTCAACACTCCCGTTACCCGCGACGATATTTATGTACTGCGCAGCGACAGCACCGCGACCAAGGTGCCAGACCTGTTTGTGCCAAAAACCATGCACAACGAAGGCAACTACATCATCTCCCTGGGCAACCTGTGCCGCTGGCTGGCACAGCAGGCCGAAAACCTGGGCGTAGAAATCTACCCGGGGTTCGCTGCTCAAGAAGTGCTGTTCGACGAAAACAATGTGGTGCGCGGGATCATCACCGGCGACCTGGGCGTTGACCGCGAAGGCAACCCCAAGGAAGGCCTGTACACCCCGGGCATGGAACTGCGTGGCAAGTACACCCTGTTCGCCGAAGGCTGCCGCGGTCACCTGGGCAAGCAACTGATCGAGCGCTTCAAGCTCGACAGCGACGCAGATGCCCAACACTACGGTATCGGCCTGAAAGAAATCTGGGAAATCGACCCGGCCAAACACCAGCCAGGCCTGGTGGTGCACACTGCAGGCTGGCCGCTGGACATTATCAGCAGCGAAAACACCGGCGGTTCTTTCCTGTATCACCTGGAAAACAACCAGGTAGTAGTTGGCCTGATCGTTGATCTGTCCTACAGCAACACCTTCCTGTCGCCATTCGACGAATTCCAGCGCCTCAAGCATCACCCGGTGCTCAAGCAGTACCTGGAAGGCGGCAAACGTATCAGCTATGGCGCTCGCGCCATCTGCAAAGGCGGCCTGAACTCGCTGCCGAAAATGATCTTCAACGGCGGCGCATTGATCGGTTGCGATCTGGGCACCCTGAACTTCTCCAAGATCAAAGGCAGCCACACCGCGATGAAGTCCGGCATGCTCGCAGCTGAGGCCGTGGCTGACTCGTTGCTCGCCGACTCCGAAGGCGGTGATGCACTGAACACCTACGTTGAGGCCTTCAAGGCCAGCTGGCTGTTCGACGAACTGTTCGCCAGCCGCAACTTCGGTCCGGCACTGCACAAGTTCGGCCCTATCGTGGGCGGTGGTTTCAACTGGCTTGATCAGAACATCTTCGGCGGCAAACTGCCGTTCACCCTGCACGACACCAAGCCTGACTACGCCTGCCTCAAACAGGCCAAGGACTGCAAAAAGATCGACTACCCGAAGCCGGACGGCAAACTCAGCTTCGACAAGCTCAGCTCGGTATTCATCTCCAGCACCAACCACGAAGAAGAGCAGCCTTGCCACCTCAAGCTGCGCGACGCGAGCATCCCGATCAGCGTCAACCTGCCGCTCTACGACGAGCCTGCTCAGCGTTATTGCCCGGCGGGTGTGTACGAAGTGATCACCCAGGAAAGCGGCGAGAAGCGCTTCCAGATCAACTCGCAAAACTGCGTGCACTGCAAAACCTGTGACATCAAGGACCCGTCACAGAACATCACCTGGGTAACCCCGGAAGGTGGCGGCGGGCCGACTTACCCGAACATGTAAGTCTAAAAAAGGCTCCCTCGGGGGCCTTTTTTATTGCCCCCGGATTTGTGGGAGCGGGCTTGCTCGCGATGGGATCGCCCAGATTTGCCTGACAGACTGCGCTGTGCGCATCGCGAGCAAGCCCGCTCCCACACCACGCCCGTCACACCGGCTGGCTAGCACCCCACCCCTTCATGACCGGGGCTGCGTTCGAAGTAGCGCTTGTACTCGCGACTGAACTGCGACGTACTCTGATAGCCCACCCGCTCCGCCACCTGCGCCACCCCCAGCCCCTCACTCAATAGCAACTGCTGCGCCCGCAACAGCCGCAACCGCTTGAGATACTGCACCGGCGACAACAAGGTGCTGCGCTTGAAATGCTCATGAAAGGTCGACGCGCTCATATTCGCGCAACGGGCCAATGTCTCGACATTCAGCGGCTGTGCGAAGTGTTCATGCAAGTAGCTCAATGACGCCGCCACCCGGGCAAACTGCCCTTGCTGCTCAACCAAAGCCCGCAACACACCCGCCTGCGGCCCCCGCAAGGCCGCGAACAGCACCTCGCGCAACCTCGCCTGCCCCATGATCCGGCACTCCAGAGGGTCGTGCAGGCAACGCAACAGGCGCTCAACCGCCTGGCGCATATCGTCATCCAGCACCGCCGAGGTCATCGACTCCGGAGTTTGTGCAACTGCACTGCGGTCAGGGGCCAGGCCCATGGCCAGTACCAACTCGCCCAGTACCGCTCGGTCGATGCTGATAGCAACACCCAGCAATGGCATTTCTTCCGAAGCGAAGGTTTCACACTCAAAAGGCACCGCCAGCGCCTGCACCAGATAATGTCCGGCACCGTATTCCAGGGTGCGCTGGCCCAGATAGGCCAACTTACTGCCTTGAGCAATCACCATTAGGCTAGGCTCATAAATCTGCGGCATTCGGGCTACTACCCGGCAGGCAGAAACCACCCGGACTTCGGGCAACAAGGTCGACACAAAACCGGTTTGTGTCGCCAGCGGTTCGATCAGAGACACCAGAGCGGCGTTCTCGTCACGGTGACGGGTCAAAAGCATGGAGAAAGGTTCGCAGGAGGAATAGACAGCCGCATCTTCGCAGAATTGGCCAACAAAATGGCAGCCACCCCGTCAATCCGGAGTATTAGGCATGACTGGCGGAGGAATCGTCATAGTCCTGAAAGACATGTAAGCGCAAAATTGCGCCCTGTTCACAGTCAACGTTTCGCGAGGTTCTCATGTCCACTGTTACTTATAACGCTATCGGTTATGCCGCCCAGAATGCCAAGGCCCCACTGGCGCCCATGCAGTTCAACCGTCGCGCACCGCGACCGGACGACGTCTCGATCGAAGTGCTGTATTGCGGTGTCTGTCACTCCGACATCCACCAGGCGCGCAATGACTGGGGCTTCGCGACTTACCCGCTGATGCCGGGCCATGAAATCATCGGCAAGGTCACCGCCGTTGGCGACAAAGTTACCAAGCACAAGGTCGGCGATCTGGTCGGCGTGGGCTGCATGGTTGATTCGTGCCGCACCTGCTCGGCCTGCAAGGAAGACCTGGAGCAATACTGCCTGGAAGGCATGACCCAAACCTACGCCAGCCCGGACCGCATCGACGGCACGCTGACCATGGGCGGTTACTCGGACAAGATGGTTGTCAGCGAACACTTCGTACTGAGCATTCCGAAAAATCTCGACCCGGCCAGCGCCGCACCCCTGCTGTGCGCCGGCATCACCACCTACTCGCCTCTGGTTCACTACGGCGTGGAAGCGGGCGACAAGGTCGGTATTCTGGGTATGGGCGGCCTGGGCCACATGGGCATCAAGTTCGCCAAGGCTCTGGGCGCTGAAGTGACCCTGTTCACCCGATCCGAAGCCAAGGCTGAAGAAGCGCGTCGCCAGGGCGCCGACCATGTGATCGTGTCCACCGATGCCGAGCAGATGAAAGCCGCTGCCGGGCACTTCGACTTCCTGCTGGACACCATTCCGGTGCCGCACGACCTGAACCCGTACCTCGAAACCCTGACCTTTGACGGCGTACACATTCTGGTGGGCCTGATCGAGCCGGTTGAGCCGGCACTGAACGCCTTCAACCTGGTGTTCAAGCGGCGCGTACTGGCCGGCTCGCTGATCGGCGGCATTGCCGAAACTCAGGAAATGCTCGATTTCAGCGCCGAACACGGGATTACCTGCGATATCGAAATGCTCGACATCAAAAACATCAACGAAGCCTTTGAGCGCGTGGTGAAAGGCGATGTGAAATACCGCTTTGTGATCGATATGAAAACACTGAAGGCCTAAATGCGTCTTTGTGGGAGCGGGTTTCCCGCTCCCACAATCACTGGGCCTAGGGCTCAAGCCCTATCGGGAAAAACTCGCCAGCGCTCCACACGCCCAGCCAGTTTTGCCCATCGATTTCAGCAACCACCGCCAGTTCTATCAACTGATAGAACACATTGCGGTGGATCAGCGCTTCAAGGTTACGCCGTACATGCAGGTAAGGCGCAGGCTCCTGGGTCTCGGGGTTAATGACGAAGCGCAGCGGGTGCTCGCTGCCAGCGCTGACCGACTCATCGACATTGGTGGTAAAGCGCAGCACTTGCTGCTCCCCCACCCCTTCCACGTCCAGAGCGACCGCTACAAAAGGCGCGTCATCCACTTTGATGCCGACCTTTTCGACCGGTGTGATCAAAAAATATTCATCACCATCGCGACGAATGATGGTCGAGAACAATTTGACCATTGGCTTGCGACCGATCGGCGTACCCATGTAATACCAGGTGCCATCACGGGCGATACGCATATCGATGTCCCCGCAAAAGGCGGTATCCCACAAATGAACGGGCGGCAGCCCCTTGTCGGCCCTGGGGATTTGCGCCAGCAAATTGCTGACGTCTACCGGCTCGCTCATGGTGCTCTCCTCGACTTATTGATCGCTCAAGCCTATCAAGCTGCGGGCGTACTTGGCGAGCGGCGGGCCAATCAGGTCGGCGGGCTTGTTGTCATGGAACGTCAGCAAACCGCCACGGCTGCGAATGGTGGCGGTGTCGATCAGGTACTGAGTGCTGGTTTCGATCAACATCAGCTGGATCACCCCACTGTCGATGCCCAGGCGGCTGATTTCTTCCTGATCGAGCCATTCGTCGCTGTTGCCGATGCGGTCATCGGCCCGGGCAAAGCGGGTGTACAACAGGTAGTGGGCGCCAAAATTACGCGCTTCGGTCATGGCCTGATCGAGCCCTACCGGCTCCTTGGCCCGGCGCACCATGGGGAAGTATTCGACAAAACCGTTGAAAGCTTCTTCGGCAACGATATTGGGCCGCACATACGGATCGCCGATCGGTGCAAAAGGCCCCTGGGCGATATAAATAAAGGAATCAGGCTGAATGCGCAGCGAATTGCTGCGACGTGTATTGCTGTGATCGAGCAAACCGGCGTCGCTCATTTGATAGCGCGCGCCCTCGCCCAGATCACTGACGCTCATGCAGCCGCCCAGCGCCAAAAAAGCCAGCAACACAATCAGACCACGCATCCCGCTCTCCCGAAAGCCGATGACAAAAAACCGGCGAATAGCCCCGAGATGCAGATTACGCGCCAACACCCTCCTCCCCTGTGGGAGCGGGCTTGCCCGCGATGGCATCAACTCGGTGTATCAGCAAGACCGGGTTGCCAGCATCGCAGGCAAGCCCGCTCCCACTCAGATTGTTAGCCGCCGATGATTTTCATCACCGTAGCGCCGCCCGAGAAAGCCACGTCCTGTTTGTCGCCCAGGGCTTTCATCAATAAACCTTGCAGCGCTGGCAATGCCTCGTGGCGCGGCTTGTTCAGCAGATCACCCACATAGTGGCGATTGCTCGATGACAGGCAACCATGCAGCCACCCCGTGGACGACAACCGCAACCGCGAGCAGGTCCGGCAAAACGGCACGCTTTCGTTGGCAATCACGCCGAAATACCCGTGCCCGGGAATCTGGTAACGCACCGCCGTGGCGTCGATGGGCGCATCAGCCTGCAGGTATTCATGATGCTCGCCAATCAGCGCCAACAACTGCTGCAGGCTGACGAACTGCTGCAGGAAAGCATTGCCATCACTGGCCAGGTGCCCCATGCGCATAAGCTCGATAAAACGCAGCTCGTAACCACGCTCAAGGCAGTACTCCAGCAGCGGTATGACCTGATCCAGGTTCTGCCCGCGCAGCGGCACCATATTGACCTTGATTTTGATCCCGGCCTCACGCGCCTGTTGCATGCCATCGAGCACCGTTGCCAGGTCTCCGCCCCGGGCAATGCGGCGGAATGCTTCTGGGTCAAGGGTATCGAGGGAGACGTTGATGCGAGCGATGCCCGCGTCCAGCAGCAACGGCAGTTTGCGCGCAAGCAATTGGCCATTTGTAGTCAGGCTGATATCACCCAGACCGAGCCGGCCGACTTCACGCATAAAGGTGTCGAGCTTGGGGCTGATCAGCGGCTCACCGCCGGTGATGCGCAAGCGCTCGATGCCTGCAGCTTCGATCAGATAGGCCACGCCGCGCACCATGGCTTCGGCCGACAGCTCATCCTGTGCCGCCACCAGCCGTTTACCGTTGGGCACACAGTAAGTGCAGGCATAGTTGCAGGCTGAAGTCAGGCTGATCCGCAAATTGCGAAAACGTCTGCCTTGGCGATCAACGATCATGAATGACTCCGGCGCGGGGGAAATGGGTCGCTGCAAAACCTGACTCATAAATCAGGTTTTGGCAAGACCCAAGCCTGAGTATAAGCCTCAAGGCCATAAGCCATGAAGGCAAATACAGGCTGTGGTTACTCGACTGCCGGGGTGTCGGTGTCACGCTTGCGCTTGTTGCCCATGCGCACGCCGATGTCCATCAGGAACTGGAAAAAGCCCTCCTGATCTTCCAGCACATTGCTCCAGAACGGCGAGTGATACAGCGCCACCGCACCATGCACCAGGGCCCAGGCCGCGCAATAATGGAAGTAAGGCGGCACGTCTTCGAGCTTGCCTTCGCTGATGCGGCCCTTGATCAGCAGGGTCAGGCGCTCAAAGTTGGAAGCGCGGATCTTGTGCAGCTCTTCGACCAGTTCAGGCACCTGATTGCCCTTGACCACCTTCTCTTCAAGGCGATCAAACAATCGGTAGCGCTGCGGGTCGCGCATGCGGAACTCAAAGTAGGCACGGGACAGCGCCTCCTTGTCTTTATCCACATCGGCGGAATGCAGCAGCTCGTTCAAATCGCGCTCGTAATCGAGCATCAGGCGCAGGTAGATTTCGGCCTTGGACTTGAAGTGCTTGTAGATCGTGCCTTTGCCGATACCCACGGCATCAGCGATCATCTCGACGGTGACACTGTCTTCACCCAGGTCGAGGAACAGCTTGAGCGCGGTATCGAGAATTTCTTGCTCACGGCGACGAAACTCACGGACCTTACGGGGTTCTTTGTGCATAAGAAAAGGTCTGTTCGGGTCAAAATCGAAGCGGAGTATTATGCATTAGTCACGCTAAATTGCACGGATCATCCTGCATATCGATGGGTTCAAACGATTTACCCACGATTAGATGAGCACTCAAGCGAAGCTGGGGTATTCCAAATCTGTTTAAAAAACGATCAGCTACGGCTGGACGTTCGACAAAGCTGACCAATACTTATCATGTCGGCGTGACATCCCCCCCAAAGTGCTGCGCCGATATTGGCCGCAATGGAATGTGTGCCTTTGTTTTACTCCTAATGGTCTTAACCCGGATTCCCCAGAGCCCGGGTTTTTTTTGCCTGCTGTTCAGTTAAACGCCAAACCTGTAGGAACGGGCTTGCTCGCGACACAGGCAACTCGGTTTAGCAGACACACCGCAGCGATCCCATCGCGAGCAAGCCCGCCCCCTCAAAGCCACGCAATCATCTGACCCGTGCCAGCGGGAACAGGCGCTTGAAGTTTTCGGTGGTTTGCTCTGCAAAGCGTTCGTAGGACTCACCGCGCAACATCGCCAAAAACTCAGCCACTTCACGCACGTATTGCGGCAGGTTTGGCTTGCCACGATGGGGGATCGGGGCGAGGTAAGGCGAGTCGGTCTCGACCAGCAGCCGGTCGGCAGGCACCTGACGGGCCACATCGCGCAGGGCATCAGCATTACGAAAGGTCACAATCCCCGACAGCGAGATGTAGTAACCCATGTCCAGCGCCGCCCTGGCCATGTCCCAGTCTTCGGTAAAGCAATGCAGCACACCGGCCTGCGGCAACGCTGCCTCACGCAACATGGCCAGGGTATCGGCGCGGGCACCGCGGGTGTGGATCACCACCGGCTTGCCGGTCTGTTGTGCCGCCTCCAGGTGAACCCTGAACGACAGTTGCTGCAAATCGGCTGCTTCAGGCTCGTAGTGGTAGTCCAGGCCAGTTTCACCAATGGCCACCACCCGTGGGTGATTCAACTCGCCCAACAGCCAGTCAAGCGCCGGTGCGGCACCGGGTTGTACGTCCAGCGGGTGGACGCCCACCGAGCAGTCCACATCGGCATAGCGCTCAGTCAGGGCTTTGACATCGGCCGCGTTGTCGGCGCTTACGCCAATGCATAGAAAATGCCCGACACCACGTTGGCGCGCAGCCTCAAGGGCGGCATCCAGCGAGCCGTCATGGGCGCTCAGATCAAGACGATCGAGATGGCAATGGGAGTCAACCAGCATACAAAAAATTACCTGTTTATCAATTCAGTCAGATCAGCGCTGGCCGGGCAGGCCTGCCCACTGCACCAGCAACGCTTCAAGCAACAGATCACGGTTGAGGTTGGCCTTGCTCAAGACCTTCTGGCGCTGGGCAAGAATCCAGTCCTGAATAGTCAGGACTTTGTCCTGCGCAGTCTTCTGCGCCAGGTACTGCAGCACTTTGCGCATGTCCTCCAGCCCGAGACCGGCTTCGTCCTGAGTCAGTTGATAGCGCAGGATCAGGTTCGACCAGTCGCAAAACCAGTCAAAGAGCAACAGCAGCGGGATGGCTTTCCAGCTTTCAGCCAACTGACTGGCCGACAACTCGCGCTTGAGCAGTTTTTTAACCCCCTCAACCACCGCCGCACGCTGCTCGCGCACACCCTGGGCCTGCAGCTTGACGGCCACCAGGGGGGAACCGGCTGCCAGAGTCAGTAATTCGACCCGCTCGGCCTCAGGGATATCGGGCAGCGCATGGGCCAGCCATTCAAGGCTCAGCGCTTCACTTGGCAACGGGCAGGCCTGCTGCACACAGCGGCTGCGAATGGTCGGCAGCAACCGGCTGGACTGATGACTGACCAACAGCAAGACAGTGTTGCCCGAGGGTTCTTCAAGGCTTTTGAGCAAGGCGTTGGCGGCGTTGATGTTCATCGCCTCCACCGGCTCGACCAGCACCACCTTGCGCCCGCCCAACTGGGCGGTCTGCACCACAAAACTGACCAGATCACGCACCTGGTCTACCTTGATCGCCTTGTCAGCCTCTTCAGGCTCAAGAATGTAGTTGTCGGGGTGACTGCCCGCCGCCAGCAACGAACAGGACTTGCACGTACCGCAAGCCTCAAGCCCGACCGGCTGCTTGCACAGCAGGCTGGCCATCAGCCGCTCGGCCAGCGCCCGCTTGCCGATGCCCACCGGGCCGTGCAGCAGGTAGGCATGAGCGTGCTGCGCGCGCCCGGCCATCTTCTGCCACAGACCGTCTTGCCACGGATAAGCCTCAGCCACGGTGCATGCCCAGCAATTGCGGCAACAGGGCGTCGAGCTGGCCCTGCACCTGCTCCAGGGTTTGTGCGGCATCGATCAGGCGGTAGCGCCCGGGCTCAAGCCTGGCACGTTCAAGGTAGGTACTGCGCACGGCGTCAAAGAAGGTGCGGCCTTCCTGCTCAAAGCGGTCGAGGCGACCGCGGGCACTGGCACGGGCCATGCCGACTTCGATGGGCAGATCGAACACCAGGGTCAGATCCGGGCGCAGAGCCCCCTGAACAAAGGTCTCCAGGGTTGCGATGCGCTCACGGGGCAAGCCCCGGCCACCGCCCTGATAGGCATAGGTGGCGTCTTGTTTCGGAATAGAGCCCAATGTAAACACCATGATATACTTCGTAATACCTTTATATGTAAACCAACTTGCTAACCGCCAGAACCCAATAGATCCGGGCCATTCAGGAGATTCACCGATGAGAAAGATCCTCGGCCTTGCCGCCAAAGCCCGCTCAGGGAAGGACACTGCAGCTGCCCTTCTTATGGCCCATCCAGAGGTAGCGACCTATGCGTTGGCAGATCCTTTGAAGGAAGGCTGCAAGGCGCTATTCGGCCTAACGGAAACAGAGACTTGGGATGATAACGCAAAAGAGGTAGTTCTTAGCTCTTGGGGCCGTTCACCTCGGCAACTGTTTCAACATGTAGGTACTGAGTGGATGCGGGAGCGTGATCCGTTGCACTGGTTGAAGCGTGCTGACCGCGAGATCAACCATCAACCTGTTATCTCATCCGCCACAGCCCCAGCCTGCAGGGAGACCCCGGCTTCCTCGAACATAACAGCTACCTTGAATAATCCCAACAGCCCCTTCACTCTCGCTACTCAAGCGATTTTTGGCCTTTCTGATTCACAGTTGAACGAAGCCAAACACATTGAGGACGAGCTGTGGGAGGCTACTCCTGCAGAGCTGGTAGAACACATCAAGGCACTGGTTCATCGGGACTTTCCTAATTTTGACACACAATACCAATCACATGTGAATGCTCACATGAATATTCAAAATACCAAACACAAATTTAAAAACGAAAAACAACTGACTGAGAACCTTAAACTCACCGCAGAAAAAAAAATCTACAAAAGCAAGATCAACCTTAGTGGCAAATCTTTAATTATCATCAAAGACATTCGATTCGAGAACGAAGCCGATTATATTCGTAAACTCGGCGGTGAGATTTGGCACATAATTCGCCCAAGCGCAAAAGCAGTTAACCCACACCCCTCAGAAAGCGGGATTGCCATCAAAGAGGGCGATCTGACCATTTACAACACAGGCACGCTCGATGAATACGAACGGGCAGTTAACGCTGCATGGACAACCATCAAGTCCACTCTTTGACGCGGCCAAGCCTAATGAGTGAAACAATAAAACCATTAACGCCACGAAGCGTGCATGGTCTATTCAAGCCAATTACTGAAAGCCCGTACGAATTGGTTACTACCATTGACGGCTTTAATATTGAGTGCAGTTATCAAGGGCACCATTTTTGGGATGTAAACAAGCATATTTGCATAGCGCTGCACCTTGTCATGACGGTTTTCGCAAGGACTCATAGGCGCGGGGTAGTGTCATCACCTCGTGGTGGCATCAGTATTTTTTTTGATTTCGCTATAGAGTACAACAAGACTTGTTCAGAACCTTTTAAGCTTTGGCATTATGGGCAGATCACGCACAGCTTGTTTTCTCGATTCCGTAGTTGGGCAATTGAAAATGGGCATCCAGACTCGATAGCCAGCAATCTTGGATCAATGCTTCATGCTGCTGCAAACTTGGGACTTGATTTGCCTCAATTGAATTTGGGTGTGGGTCGAACCGAGGCGCGAAATCCGAAGGTAACCAGCCCCCTGATAGACGGCACGTATGATGCGGTTAAATACGCGCTTACAACGCATGTGAATAAACTTTACGAAAAAATTGAGTTTCGAAAACGTGTCGAATCTGCTCATCCCTACACAATGGAAGAGGTTCTCGCTCCTGTTAACAGAAAATACTCGCGAGCTGAATTTTTCGAATGGGTACAAATGTGCCTCGACAACGAACTGCCGCTTCTAAATTTGCCAATTAGATGGCGCATCAAAGCTAGTAATGATGAAGAGCTCCAGGGCCTACTTCAAGGAAAACAGATCCGCTCGAAGATTATGAAGATCTACGAAGCCGAAGGCTCGCAATATATTGTTGAAAATCCAAAGGATCATTTCCAAGCTAGATTATTCCACCATTGGAACCCAGATCCAGCAAGATTGGTAAAGACATTCCTTGAAAATGGCTTCCCAATGTATATTTCGAAGGAAGAGTTAGCCTCGAGATATACCTTTGAAGCCAATATGTCCTTAAAAACATGCAAAAACATTGTTGACGTTATACTGCTGCGCCTTACGCATTTTCGCCACAAAAAGTACCCCATCCAAGTCAGCAATACCGACGAATTTCTTAGAATGTACTATCCGTCTATCGTTGATATGGCCTGTATAGTAATGTTTATCATGCTGCAATCTAACTGGAACAAGGAAACCGTTCTTGCCATTGACTTTTCAAATCTTGAACACCCATTAACAGGTGCAGTGAAAGAAGCGGTAGCTGTCATTCAGTCAGAAAAAAACCGTTCGCAAGGGATCGGCAAGCCATTTTATGCCCCGAAGGAGATAATAGCAGTCAGCAGTAAAGTCGATGCATACTCCAGCTACAATCTTGTGAAGCTTGCGAACGAGTTATCAAAGCCATTAGCTGGATTGGCATTTGATGCCATACCCTTCATTATGACCGAGGACGACCTCAATCAGTTGTTTCTGTGCATTAAGGAAAAGAAAAACTGGGGAATGAGAGGTGGAAGACATACATCAATTGCTTACAGCAAAGCGTTTAACCAAGGCGTGACCGAATTTTTGCGTGAGTATCCTATTTATGAGAAGGGCGAACGTTTAACCAAGACCTCTCAACTAACTAAACGATTGAGAGCTACTTGGGCGTATCAGCAACAGCAGGAGCACGGGACGAGCCTGGGCCTGCTTGCGCTGCAAATGGGGCATGCGGATCTACTAGTAACAGATGAGCACTACACCAGCTCTCCAGAAGCCTTGAGAGCTGCTAATCAACGACTACGCTCCGAGCTTGAAACGCTGTTGGATCTCTTCCGTCAAGGTCAATATCAGGGATTGCTCGGTTACGCTGAAGTTAAGGCAGTAGACCTACCTATGAAGGTTTTTCATATTCCAGGCATGGAGAAGGCACTTTGGGCTTGCATGAATCAACGTAACCCAACGTGGCCTGGAGCACGAAATTATGTGAAACCTGGCGAGCGCTGTTACAGCATCAGGAACTGCCTGCATTGCAAGCAGTGCAACATCTTCGATGACTCCGCTCCATTCCTCATTCAGCGTCAGATCCACTTGGAGGAAATTTTGGACGACCCGCAAGAAGGTGAATCGGACTATAGCAACACCTTCAGCACGGAGCTCAAAATCATCAGCTCTATCTTGGACAATTGGGACGATCCAGAGCTAATCAGAGAGGCGTCTAGGTACCAACGGCGTAACTCCCCCCTGCTGCCCCGCGACCTTGAAATCCTGCAAGTTATTTTTGAAGAGGAGGACATGCAATGAATTATCCTCCTAAGGACTTCGACGCCCAATACTTAGCATCCATAAAAGCTGGAAATGGCGAAAAGTCGATTCCTGCAATGAGTCCCAGTACAGATCACCACACATTAGATGAATCCGCTGGCTCGACGGAGCACAGCATATCAGGTTACAGAGCAGCATCTGAATTTTCACTGAATGCATCAGAGGATCAGTTCGTGACTGCGAGGGACGATGAAGAGGACTTCGATGATGAAATACATGAAAACGACAAAGAAATTGATTTCATCGAAGATGATGAACTTGAGGCCCAGCTTGCACTTGAAGAGCTGCTGAGAGATAGCGAGGAATTCAATGCTCCTATCCAGGATACTCTTGCTGAGCGCCTTCGACTCGACCCAGACGGCAATTTTCCCGTCTCCGCTTACTCACTCTACTGCGAAAACACTTGGGTGCTTTTCAAAGATGGATGGGGTATTGCAACTAAAATTTTGTTCAACCAGCCGAACGAGCACCGAGCAGCACTTAAAAAGGCACTAGCATGGCATTTTCTTCCCGAGAACTCGCCTTTTCATAACACCAGAAGTTACAGCACCTCCATATTCAACATTAAAGCTTTTTCGTTACTTTCACGCTATGTGCTAGAGCCGAACTTCCTTAGCGGGGATCCAGAATCGCTTCAAATTATAAATAGCAGAATGCTGGATGTGTCACTTGACAAGCTGAAGGATGAAGGCTACCAAAAGTTCTCCGAACTTTTCAGAATTTTAAAGACATGGAGCACACTGAGCTCTCAGAACCTCCTCCCTAAGAATCTGCACCTCGGCGTAGGCTTAGAGTGCATCAATACAACTGAGCGTCGAAAGCAAGTCGCGCATGCGTTTACCGGTAGGCTTTCAAGCTGGATACCCTTTACCGAGTCAGAGCTAGGCAAGCTCCTTGATTATGCGTGCTTTTGGACAGAGAAAGCGCTGCCGTGTCTTTTGCGAGCTAATGCATTCATTATCGACAACAGGTTGGATACTTATCGTAAGAAATGCGTTTCCAGAGGGAAGCCTGATCCATTAATCGAGCAAGAATTAAATATCGAGATCGAAGGCCGCACCGTCATGAAAACGACGTGCAAAGATGAAACCGTACTACGGAATGGCCGTCCAGAGCGGAGCGTCTCATATTGGTGGGCGAAGTCCTATGCCGACGGATTAGATCACGTAAGGAATGCCGTTTTTATTCTGATAGGTATTCTCACAGGCCTACGCGCCAGTGAAATTCGCATGATCAAATTTGACGATGTTTATGCGGATCGCGACGCCCCTAAAGATTATGTTTTGCGAGTGACTCGTTATAAGACGGCCAAAGATCCAAACTTCGGTGAGGTAGATGAACTACCCCTGCCCCATTTCCTTGCCCAGAGAATTCTAGAACTTAAAAATCTTCGAGTTATTACGATTTCTCAAGATAACCCTTACGTCTTCCGGTCAGGAAAATCATTCGGCCGCTCCCACCCGAAACAGTCAACCACTACAAAGTCGATAGGCAAAATCATCAGCCAGATCGAACTGCATACGGGTGTCGATCGGATTCATGTCCATCGCTTCCGGAAGACGATTGCAGAGATCCTTATCAATCGCAATGAACGCAACATCGACATCATCCGCCTACTTTTTGGTCATAAAAGCTACACCATGACCCTTAAGTACATTGGCAGAAACCCGTATCTTGTCCGTACGGTGGCAACAGCAATCGAGCAGAATTATGCCGCCGAATTTGCCGACTTGATTACTGCGATTCAGACAGGCACCTCCTCCGGCCCTGGCGCTGAACGCCTGCTTGAACGCATCAACGCTAACAAAGGGGCATTTGAAGGAAGGCATCTAAGGCTCACCATTCTTACTTATGTGTCGCATCTGCTGTCATCCGGACAGCCGTTGTTTATCCATCGAACGGCTGTTGGTAGCTTTTGTGTAAGTACACAAACCTATTCTTCGCCTAACCTCCCCCCTTGTCTTGTACATCGAAAAGGCAATGTACAAGGGCTTCCACCAAATCCATCGAGCTGCGATCCAAGCTGCGAGCACGCGGTGATCGTCCAAAAGGCCCAGCGTGCGATGGAAGACAACATTAAATTTTATACGAATATCCTTGAGAAAGGCGGTAATTCCCTTAGTGACAAATCCAGAAAGGCGATACTTGAGAAGATTTCCTCCAACACTAACCATCTCAACAAACTCAGCCAGCAAGCTGAATTAATTCCAGCCTTAGAGGTTCATGTATGAGTAGTCAAGATACCCGGAATCGGCTGATCTCCCTCATCAAGGAGCATCAACTGGAACATGGGCTGACGAAAATCCAGATTGGAGTTCTTTCGGAGCGCGCCGGCATCACGCGTCAAGCTTTCAACCGCTTTTATAACGATCTCAAACCCTTCAGCCAAGGTCAATCGATTGCTCCTCTGCTAGTCGATGACACAGGAGCTACTCAAGACCTTCTTGCAAGGCGGGAACATGATCTAGACCAATTGCGAGCTGAAATTAAAGCGATGAAAATTCAGCATCCGAAAGACATCGAGTCTGCCATAAGTAGGCATCTGACTACGCTAATGAACAGTGACCTGATGATGTTCGAAGCCAAAGAGATGACTGCCACTCTTGAGAACCAGAGTAAGCATAATGAAATGCTCAAGCGTCAATTGTTGGGAGCGCAGGTAAAAAATACTAGACTAACGATTGATCTCGCTGCCCATCAAATATTATGCAGCAGCACTGCAACGCGCCCAGTCAAGAATGCCAAAAATTTCTTGGCGCTGACTATAAGCTTTGCTGATATAAACTTGAAAGGCAATGATTATGATGCCTTTGAACATGCTAAGGACAGGCAGTTAGATGCTCATATAAAAACCCTTAAAAAGTTTCCATCCCCTGAAAAAATAGAGATCCATATTTTTCAGGAGCGTTATATTTCCGCTTTCAAAAACTTCTGCAGCGGGCTTCCAGAAAAAGAAGGCATTCTTATAGTAGCGATTCAGGCACCGGTTTTTGCCCAAGCCGAACTTAAAGAACTGCTCCGTAAATTAATAGGATTTGCCTCCGTGACGTTGCACATTCCGTTCTCAAAATCCCTGGCATCTGCGGCTGCGTTCCAGAAATTCAATTTTAGAGAGGTTCCACTTCAAGAATTTGAAGAAGCGTCAAAAGCTCGCGTCCCTCAAATTGACTGGGGTTTTGACGGTATTCAAGTATTCAGGGCCGAGTGATATGCTAAACATTAAGATACGACGCATGACGTACGTAAGCTCAATACTCAGTACAGAGGTTACGCATTACGTTCTCGTCGCTCACGTAAAGTCTAAGATTATTTTGGTTAGTATGGTCAATTACTACCTGCACTCGGTGACCCGCTCCTCAGAGCAAACTTCCAAACGATACGCCACCGTAATCGCTGCGTTTTATCGTTTCCTTTCTACTCAGAATAAATTTAGAAGCACCGACCCAGGCAACTATCACACCACTGTTTCCAATATTGATATTAAGAAATGGCAGATTGCTAGGAAAATCAAGAGAGTAAGTACTAACAGTTTGAAGCCTCATTCAGCCACTATTCTTGAAGATGCCACTATTGTATACACTTATTTTGCGTGGCTGATAAAACATGACTTTTCTACGCTAGTCAATGTTTCGTACAAAAACTGGATCGCAAACTTCAAGAGCGAATCCCTTTTGAACTATGTAAAGAAACGTGCAAAAGTCGTTCTTGACGTCGATCCGATCCGTGTTTTAGACAGACAATCCAGGCAAAAACGACACAAAAGTTTGATCACAGATGATGAGATTAAACTGCTAATTACCTCCTATCCGGATACCGTCTATGCGACCCTTTTTTGCTTTGAGCTAGCCACTGCTCTCAGGCCTATGGAGCTTTGCGAATTCCCCTATGTGGGTAAGGGCCCTAATCGGCACATCATGCCGTATGACTCGATGGCCAAGGAGCAAAAAAAGTTTGAATACACACTGGTGGGGAAGGGAAGTAAGCCCCGTACTATCCACATCCCGGCGTATGCACTGTCCGACATTTATAAGAACTACACCGAGAAGGAATATCCAGCCCGCAAGAGAAAATTTAAGGAAAAATATGGTCGTCCTTGCTCTCCGGATGTTCTGTTTCTTACAAAAGCAGGGGTGCCTGTGACCGAGAAGATGATCTCGGATGCAACAACATATGCGGTGGAGCTTGCACACAAGCAGGATCAGTCGTTCCGTACGACGAACAATTTTTATCAGGCGCGTCATTGGTGGCCGACTATGATGATGATCCAACACCGAGGAAAGGATTTGCTCAATCCAATTTCCGATGTTTTAGATGCGGCATTCGCGCAGGTGCTGGTCAATCAGATGGGGCATGGTGATATTAGGACGACCTACAAGCACTACCTAGATTTTGCTCGGGTGCTGGTGATAACCCAGCAAGGTCGACTGAACGACATCATCACTGAGGAATTCAATATCCATCGACAGATCGAAGAGTTCGGTAAGATGTCTATTCAGCCTCCTGATGGAGTAGATGATGAAGCTTAATAGGTGACGGAATCTTTATGCTGGCTCCAGTCCGTTATTAAAAGTGTCGACTGCTCGAGGATCTCTGAAAAGATGACAGACGGCATGATGCCTTTGTTCTCTTCGGATTACCCAGCTCGAGCGGCCGCTTCGCATTGGCGAATGTCTGAGGTTGCGTCACACCTCCTCGAACGCATTTCGACGTAGTCTGTAGTGGTCTAATGAAACCGGACACCCTTTTAGGCGAGAATGCTCGCCAGATCGAGGTGTCAGATGACCAAACAACGCCGTACCTTTTCCGCTGAATTCAAACGCGAGGCTGCCGACCTCGTGCTC
>Ga0302347_1000720_pt1 | contig 47390 bp, 43 predicted proteins | sample PhyWR1_FD_202178 | JGI IMG/M metagenome (GOLD analysis project Ga0302347, IMG submission 202178) | Leaf surface microbial communities from wheat plants in UC Gill Tract Community Farm, Albany, California, United States - DLSL W.R1 (v2)... | ecosystem: Host-associated > Plants > Phyllosphere >... | reverse complement strand
GATCCATATATCTTGAATTTCATTTTTTTGATTGGCTTTAAATTCTCCATTGTATTGCATCTTTACAGAAAATCCTTTTTGTTGTATATTTTCCCGAAATTCCTTTAAGTTGCTAGCGTATTTTTGTGCTTCCTTAACCGCAGTTTTAACTTCAAACAAAGATTTTATTTGAGAGATTTTCAATTGATTTGAAATTTCAGACAATTTGTAACCAGCTTTATAAATCCTTTCAGTTTGATGATTTTTGTCCTTTTCCAGCAATATTCGCATTCCCGAAATTCCGTCCTTGACATTTGAAGACAATTGAACTTCAAAACCTTTTTTCTTCATTTCTGAAATGAGACCATCAAAATTATTTTCTGACCTAATAGCTTCAGTCAAGCTTTTCAACATCTCGGCTTTTTTTTGCACTCCAATTTCTACATCGGTCAATAATCCTCTCTCTTTACAAACTTCTCTGACAGCTTCACCAAATCTCTTTCCGATATCGTGTGATTTCACAGTGCACTTTCCCGAAATATCAATCCTGTTCACGATAAAATGAATGTGCTTATGTTTGGTGCTATTATGAATATCAAGCCGAAACTGGTTGTTTGCCGTCACACCGACTTTATCTAATGCTTTTGTGGCGATTTCTAAAAATTCTTCATCCTTCAATTTTCTGCCAATTTCGTCTGGTTGAGAAATATATCCTGTCAATGCCCATTTCTTCACTTTGGAATTTCTTTCAGCTACGGTCTTCATTTCGTGAAATTGACCTTCAGCAGTTTCACTCAAAATATAGTTTGAAGCAACCATTTCTGCTGTTCCTTTATCGTTGCCATTGTATTCCAAAGCAATTTTTGTAATGGTTCTTGTGGTTGCGGAATTATTCATTTTTCTGAATTTTTGAATATAAATATTGATAAATCAATTCGATCAGATTTTCAATTCTTAATAAAATTTCTTTCTTATTTTCAAAAGCATTCCATTCCCGATTTCGTAAAAGATTGGTGATTTTTTTGAAATGGGCTCCGTATTGAAGTAAGACTTCATCAGTTTGAAATTCATTGATTTTAAGTTCTTTTTCGAACAAAACATTCCGGATATAAGTGGACAATTTTAGCGGATGCTTTTCTTGCTTTTGAAGTAGAATTTCATATTCAGAATTGGTCATTCGTATTGAAATAACTTTGTCCAATTTTTTATTTTCTTTGGTTTTCAAACCACCTTTACGACCTAATTCCTGAAAATATTTTTTTCTCTTTTCCTGAGCAATTTTGACTTCATTTTCTTTGGTGGCTCGTTTTATAAATTCTTTTAAAAAGTCTTTTTCCATAGTGTAAATTTTATTGCATTTAAAAAAACATTTCTGACGATAGGAAGAAATCAAAAATCCCAATTTTACAATCAGCGGGTACGCTTATTGTAAACTTTGGGTACTTTTTGCACTAACATACCACCATATTTTACCTGTGTTTATTTTACTCACCTTCTCCTTTGTCTGACTTGTCTTTCAGGTGATGGGTTTTTATGAATCATCCAATCATTTAAGTCTTTAAAATCTGAATATAAAACCCGACAATCTTCTGCGTTTTTGTTTTCATTTTTAATCATTTCAACGGCACGATTTCCTGCTTCATCATTATCAAAATAAAGCTCAATATTTTCATAATTTTCGATTGAATTTTTAATCATAGAAATCATCGAAACGGAATTCAAAATGATATAATCGCAAGGGTTTTTTTCTAAAAAGCTTTCTACATTTTTAAAGGAAAGAAAATCGAAAAAGCCCTCAAAAACCCGAAGTGAATTTGAGCTGTTTTTTATCGTAGAAACATCTTTTTTGCCTAAGCATATTTTGGAGTATTTATTGCGAATTTCATACCCATTGGAATCGTTTTTAAATCCAATGCCGAAATAATTTTTATCGTTCATTCTATAATGAATCTCTTTTAAAAATTCGATTTGGCTTTCTACTTTTCGTTCATTCAAATATTCTAAAAGTGCAGGATGCTGAACGTTCTTAATTTTAATTATCTCATAATTTGCAGGAAGATTTTCTACTTTCCGATTTGAAATATTTTGCTGTTGAAAGGAAGAAAAATTCTGACTTTCTGCCCATACTAAAACTTCATTGACCGAAGCTTTCAGATACTTCTTCATAAAGTCAGTATTGTTTCCACCGATTCCTTCTGAAAATAAGTACCACTTGTTTAGACTTTTATTGATTTTAAAAGAGGCTTGGGATTCGTTGGCAGAGGGGTTGAGATACCAAGCTTCTTTTTCATTTTGTTTCGTTGGAAGGTGTCCGAGATAAAGGAGGACTTCTTCCAACGGGATTGTATTAAATTGTTTGCAATTCATAGCTGTAAATTTTCCGTGTTTTGGGTGAGATATTTTTTGTTGAATTGTTGAGAAAATCTTGTAACTTATTGATTTATTAATGTTTAATTCCTCAACAAATGCTCAACAATTCAACAAACTAAAGGTTTTACCCTCAACAAACCTTCAACAAAAATTGAAGTTTAAAAGTTTGTTGAGGATTTTGTTGAGTTTAAAGTGTTTGATTTTCTATTCATTATCAATCAATTCAACATTTCAACACGTTTTTTAAGAATAAAATCTTTTTTTATGGTGAAATAGCGACCAACTGAATTGTTTTGATAGAAAATTCCTGCAAAATCCAGGTCGTATCTGATGTAAGTCAAACCATTATTTTGTGGATTTAATTTCCAAGTTTCCTTTAAAAGATTTCGAATATCATTTCTCGTCCAATAAGTAAGTCGAAACATTCTGATTATCATATTAAGTAAGTCTTGTGGAACAACATTTATTTCTTCATCATTGTTGCTTTCAAAAAACTCGTACAGCAATTCAATGATCTTGGATTCTAGCTTATTGTTGTTTTTAAAAACTAATTTTTGAAGTGCTTTCGTTCTGATTTCATCTGCAGAAAACCACATTCTTGTTTTCTTCTCGGTTGAAAATGGTCTTTCGATTAAGAACCGAAGAAAGTGGGGGATTTCGGAAATGAGGTTATTCAAAAATTCGGTGTTTTCCGTTTTGATCGGATTGATTTTTAGAATCCAAAATCGAATTTCGTTTTCATCAATTTGAATAAAATTCTCTTCGTTATTGGAACACAGAATAAACTTGGCGAAAAAATCGATTTCTTCTCTGTCTTTTCCTTTAGCTTCCAACTTATCTTTATTAGTTGTCGATAGATATTTCAGTCTTTCTGTAATTTCTTTTTTATCAAAGAAAACTTCATCGATTGCCACCAACAACATTGCTGCCCAATCGCTGTTGAATTGACTTCCGAACGAATCACCTTTGATGTAAGTCATATTCAACCCGAAAATCTCCCTCAGCCACTTGATAAATGTTGATTTTCCGGTAGCTCGTTCTTTGGACACCAAACATAAAATAGGTAGAATTTGTGTTGGAAATTGCAGGAGAATTTTTAAATAATCCAAACCCATTTCCAGTTGTTCTCCGAAAATGTGCGCTACAAAATTCAAAGAAAATGGAATATTATTTTTTAAATTTTCCTTTTCTGATGAAGGAGCAAATGGAATTGCATTGTAAATATTATAGAAACCTTGAACGATTTGTTGATAATTTAAATGTTCCGGAATGCAACAGAAACCGTCAAATTTTGGCACAGTTGAAACATAGGTTTTTCCGTGATCGCTCACGATTGTTTCTCGATTCCAGCGAACCAAAACAGAAGTTTTGTCGCCCGAAATTAATGGCTTTTCTATTACTTTATAGTAAGTTGTACCAACTCGGATATAGGGAATTTTTTGGCTCATCTTTGTAGATTTTGGTTAGAATCTACATTTGCCTTTCTTGAATTTTTTCTAAAATTGGCTTCCGCTTCAGATTGGATTTCCTGTAATGTTTTCTTCTTTCCTTTCGAGATCCAATCCAATAATTCGTCTTCAAAGAAGTAAAGTTTCTTGCCATTTTTATAACAAGGAATCAATCTTTTCCGCACAAGAGTATAAACAGTAGGTTTTGCCTTACCTATAATTTGGCAAGCTTCTGCAATATCAATCGGAATTCTTTTTACGGGAATTATCGGAGGTTCTTTCCTTTCTACCAGAAATTTAATTTCGGCTATTTCGCTAACCAAATGTGCGACTGCTCGTGGCAGGTTTTCAAATGAAATGTCATTACTATCCATAACTATTGTTTTTGATTGTTATGGTGCAAAGAAAAAAAGTGATTCCTCTGTGATTGCTATAAACACGCAATCACAGAGGAATCACTAAACATACACTTCATTTTGTGATTTTTTATGTTCTTTGGTAGCCTGTCAAGTCTTCTTGAATTTTGATATTACCTTTTTGAGGTTCATCTTTCAAATGTGACTTGATACTATCTAAATCAATATCATCAAGCGAAACAAATACAGATTTTAATAATTTTGAAATTTCTTCCTGTTTTATTGGTCTAAAATAATTCCAAATATTCCAACCGAAATGATAAATGTCTAGATTAGTTAGTCTCTTGGTATGGACAGAAATACCGTTAGGAATCCCTTCTTTTTTTGAGTATAAACTTACGGCATTACAAAGTGCATTAAGATCTTCATCTGTTACATATAATGCAAATTGATTCCGAGTATAATCCAGAGCGATTTGTAGTTTTACACTTTCATTCTCTTGCTTTTGCTGGAGTTGAGTTTTTCTTATAGATTCTAGATCTACGTATTCAGTAGTTTGATTCACACTGTTTTCCTCCGGATTTTCGACTAAATAGATTGGCGTATTTTCATCAATTATTTGTTTTTGCTTCTCCCCTACATTCTCAGGATTTTCAAATGGAATAGAATTTTCGGAACTGCCTTTTTTAGGAAAAATCTTTCTGAATAAGACAATTATACCATCGAGAAATAAAATAATAAGTGCATAAAATAATATACTTAATGCCGTGAATGCCCAAAATACAATATTTGCAGTATATTCGTCACCACCTTTTCCAAGAAAAGAAATTCTTGCTAATGTTCCTCCTACTACACATACTAATAGAACGGAAAGGTAGATGACAATATATTCGAAATATTTAAAGTGCATTTTTATAAGTTTTTTAATTGAATAGCTGTAGAAGCTTTATTTTTCTTTTCATCAACAACCTTTGCATAAACCTGCGTAGTTTTTACGTTCGTATGGCCAAGCATTTTACTCACTGTGTAAATATCAGTTCCGCTTGAAAGTTGAAGCGTTGCAAAAGTGTGTCTAAAATTATGAAAAGTTATTTTTTTAGTAATTCCAGCACTTTCAATCCACTTCTTGAGTGGTCGGGAAATCCAAGCCGGATTAGTCAAATTTTTAAAAATCAAATCATTTGGAAGACCTACTTCACCACAAAGTTGTAGTGCCTGTTTAGACATTGGCATATATTCTACACCTTTAGTCTTTTTTTGAGTAAAATTTATTTTTGCCTGATCGTTTTCAATACTTATTTCGTTCCACGTCAGTTTCTGAATATCGGAATGTCGTAGACCTGTTAAAGCTGAAAAAAGTGCTGCTCGTTTAAGAACTTCAAGTTCGCACGGCGTTTCAACTAAAGTATTAAGTTCATCAAGTGTTAAAAATTCTCGTCTTGATTCCTCGTGCGGAATCGCTTTTATTTTAGCAGAAATATCAGTCGTAAAATATCCATCAATAAAAGCTTGTTTTAATGCAGCTTTGAATACAGAAAAATAAGTTGAAGCCGTATTTTGAGAAATAATCTCTTCCTTATTGCTGCCACTTTTCGCAGTTAACAAATATGATTTAAAGTGCTCACAGAATTTTGTATTGATCTGCGAAAACATAATTTTTTCTCCTCCAAAATCTTTTAGAAATTCTATCGAACGATACCAATTTACCTGAATAGATTCGGAATTGTTTTTATGTCTTTTATTGACCAACAAATCAAAATATCTTACAAAATTCTCCTGCGATTTTTCCTTTTGCTCTACTTGAATCTTATCAAGTTCGCTGTAAAGTTCTATATTATCATATTCTCTCTGACGTAATTTACGCATAGAATCTGCATAGAACATTGTCTCGCGGTCGTTTTCGCTTTTGCAAACGATAATACCATTGTCATCTCTTTTAGGTTTAAATGAAACGGATTCCTGTGTTGTTCTTGCAGGTCTTTTCTTATCAAAATCTACGGTCGTGACGCTTCGGTTCAAATATTCCCGGATTCTTTGAACTTTATCTTTACCAGAAATCATCACAGGATAACTTTCCAAATAAATAAACCATTCTTTTCGGAATTCGGATTTTCGCAATCGTACGGTAACTTTGGTTTTTAATAACTCTTTCATTTTCCGTCAAAAATTTTATCAATTAAATTTTTAGGAACATACACAAAACTTCCAACTTTCTTTGTTGGAATTTTGTTTCTTTTAATTAGGTTAGTTACAGTTCCTGGATCAGCATGGAATTTTGAACTAATTTCGGAAATTGTATAACAATTACCAACTTCAAAATTGGGTTTTTCAGGAATTTCGTCCGACTTATCCGGCATTTCAACTGCTGAAAATAAGTCTTCCAAATCTGATCGCTTAACGCGAGTTAATCTTGAGCCTAGATTAATTCCAGTAATAATTCCTCGTTTTATATATCTGTGCACTGTATCTCTTGAAAGTCCAAACATAACAGTAGCTTCAGCAACTGAAATAAATTCTCTACTCTGAACTTCGGCAATCTTGTTCTTATATTTTTGTAAAAGAGTATCTTTTTCTACTTTTTCTTTTTCAAGTTTCTTCCTTGCTTTTAATGCTTTATTGTTACAAGAAGTAGAGCAAAAACGACTTGTAACTGTCTTTGCTTCAAAGGGTTTTGAACACTGTTCGCATACCCTTGGTATTTTTAATTTACTAAATCCCATTCTGAAATAACATCCTGAACATTCTCTGTTTTTTGGCTTCTAAAATAAAATAAGACGCATAAGACGCACATTACATCCAAATAGCGCGCGGTACAATTGAGATACAAAAATACAATAAAAATCGATTAAAATCAACTCTTAATAAAAATGTAAAAACAAAAAAAATCGCTGTAAACATTACATTTACAGCGATTTGCTAATTTATTTTGATCAATATTAATCGATGATAATTGCTACTTATTTGACTTCTTCAAAATCTGCATCCTGAACGTCTTCCGCTCCGTTTGCCTGACCTTGATTTTGTTGAGCTCCTGCATCAGCAGTTTGACCTTGTGCATACATTTCTTCAGATGCTGCCATCCAGGCTGCGTCAAGAGCTTCGGTTTTAGCTTTTACATCTTCACTGTTTTGAGCTTCGAAAGCAGTTTTCAATTCTGCATGAGCAGTTTCGATAGCTGCTTTTTTGTCAGCAGATAATTTTTCCCCGAATTCTTTCAATTGCTTTTCAGTTTGGAAAATCAATCCGTCAGCTTTGTTGAAGATTTCAACTTCTTCTTTTCTTTTGTTGTCTGCTGCAGAATTTTCCTGAGCTTCTTTTTTCATTCTTTCGATTTCCTCGTCAGAAAGACCAGAAGATGCTTGGATTTTGATAGATTGCTCTTTACCAGTTCCTTTATCTTTAGCAGAAACGCTCAAGATTCCGTTGGCATCGATGTCGAAAGTAACTTCAATCTGAGGAACTCCTCTTTGCGCTGGCGGAATATCTGTTAAATCAAATTTACCGATCTCTTTGTTATCGTTAAACATTGGTCTTTCACCTTGTCCAACTCTGATGCTTACAGCTGGCTGATTGTCAGAAGCCGTAGAGAATACTTCAGATTTTTTAGTTGGGATCGTAGTGTTCGCTTCAATTAATTTAGTGAAAACAGAACCCATTGTTTCGATACCTAAAGAAAGTGGCGTAACGTCTAATAAAAGAACGTCAGTTACGTCTCCAGTTAAAACGCCACCTTGGATAGCTGCACCAATTGCTACAACCTCATCCGGGTTAACACCTTTTGAAGGTTTTTTACCGAAGAATTTCTCAACTTCTTCCTGAATGATTGGGATTCTAGTAGAACCACCTACCAAGATAACTTCGTCGATATCGCTGATAGAAAGACCTGCATCAGAAAGCGCTTTTTTACAAGGCTCCATAGAACGTCTAACCAAATCAGCAGATAATTGCTCAAATTTAGCTTTAGTTAAAGTCTTCACCAAGTGTTTAGGACCTGTAGCTGTAGCTGTGATATAAGGAAGGTTGATTTCAGTTTGAGCAGAAGAGGACAATTCGATCTTTGCTTTTTCAGCTGCTTCTTTCAATCTTTGTAACGCGATTGCATCACCTTTAAGATCTACACCTTCTTCAGCTTTAAATTCGTCTGCCATCCAGTTGATAATTACATCATCAAAGTCATCACCACCTAAGTGCGTATCACCATTTGTAGACAATACTTCGAAAACCCCATCTCCTAAATCTAGGATAGAAACGTCAAAAGTACCACCACCTAAATCATAAACTGCGATTTTTTGGTCTTTGTGAGCTTTATCCATACCATAAGCCAAAGCTGCTGCTGTAGGCTCATTGATGATTCTTTCTACTTTAAGACCTGCAATTTCTCCAGCTTCTTTTGTAGCCTGTCTTTGCGCATCGTTGAAGTAAGCAGGAACAGTGATTACCGCTCTTGTAACTTCTTGTCCAAGATAATCTTCAGCAGTTTTCTTCATTTTCTGAAGCGTCATTGCAGAAATTTCCTGTGGTGTATATTCTCTGTCGTCGATTTTTACTTTTACAGTATCGTTTGGTCCGGCAACTACTTTATAAGGTACTCTTGAGATTTCAGCAGAATCATCTTTGAAATGCGTTCCGATAAATCTTTTGATAGAATAAACCGTTTTTGTAGGGTTTGTTACGGCTTGTCTTTTAGCAGGGTCACCTACTTTTCTTTCTCCGTCTTCTGTGAATGCCACGATAGATGGCGTCGTTCTTTTACCTTCTGCGTTAGGAATTACAACAGCGTCTTTTCCTTCCATTACGGCAACACAAGAGTTTGTTGTACCTAAATCGATTCCGATTATTTTACTCATTTTTTTATATGTTATTTTTTGTTATTATTAATATTTACAATCAGCAATTCTCAATATTTGTACCACGACACAAATTATGACAAATTGTCATTAATAAAAAAAACTCCGCACAAGGCAGAGTTCTTTTTAAGTCAAAAGTAGTTAGTTTAGTTCTTGATAAACTTCATTGACTTGATGAAGTTACCGCTATCATAAGTTCTTACATAATAAGTTCCACCTGGAAGGTTTTTTACATCAATTTTGTCTGTTTCGTTTTTGATATCTGCTTTTTTTACCAATCTTCCATCATTGCCAAAAATCTCCACTTCATTAATTTTAACTAAAGGAGAGGCTATAGAAATATAATTAACCGCTGGATTTGGGAAAAGACTGATTGAGTTTGATTTCTCCACATCATCAACTGCCAGAAAAGTACAAGCATTAGTATTTAACAAACTTGCTCTGGGACCGGACATTGTATTTTGAGCAATTGTTTTTTGGTTATTAGTAAACATTGCCATTGCAACATCATCCACATAGTCCATATAATTCATAAACATAGAACCGTTGGCTGTTGTAGTGCAAGCATATTGATTTGTAGGGAAAGTTGGTCTTCCAAAATATGCATCTTTTGTAGCTGGTGTATCTGAGCAACCATCGCTATTATCTGCAGTTCCACAAATACTATCATCTTCTCCCCAAATATGGTTCAATCCAAAATAATGTCCAATCTCGTGAGTTGCTGTTCTTCCTTTATTATATGTAGCATCTAAACTTCCAATAGTTCCAAAATACTTGTAACCGATTGCAAGACCATCATCTGTAGCGCCCGCGTTATCAGGAAGATAAGCCCAACCAAGGTATTGAGTCATATTTCCTACCCAGATATTCAGATATTTCGTCGTGTCCCAAGAAGCTAAACCAGAAGCTTTGTAATAATTAGTATTAAAATTAAAACTACTTGCAACAGACTTTCTTTCAATCCCAGTGGTAGATGTGCCATCCGGTTTTTTTGTAGCAAGACAGAATGCTAATTCCATATCCGCCGCCACATCTTTGAAAACTGTTGGAACAACGGTACTGAAATCCGCATTTAGTTTTCTGAAATCGTCATTCAGAACTTTGATTTGAGAAGCGATCTGAGCATCAGAAATATTCATCGCAGTTGTAGAGTACAATACGTGAACAACAACAGGAATCGTTACAACGCCTGCTTTTCTGTTGACTTGAGATTTGTTATTCACTAAAAAATCTTTCAAAGCTTCTCTGTTTGCTGCTGCTTCCGGATTAGCTGCAAAAAATTCAGCCATTTTCTTATCCGTTCCACAAGTTCTTTGTCCATAAGCATTAAGACAAAAAACACTGACTAATGCTAATAAAAGTTTCTTCATATTTTTAAATTTTCAATAAAAGGGAAGCAAATGTATTGATTTTTTCCAAATGATAAGATTTTTTTGTTAAATATTTAAAACTTTATCGAGTAATGGCTTCTGTAAGGCATTTACACTCAATTTAAAATTTAATTGACATTCTCGAAACATCAGTAAGCTCATTAAGATTGTAGTTTTCCAACCCAAATTAATACAATGAATTTTACTAATTTTGAGATAATCAAAAACCCGACAATGCCACAAGAATTTAATCCGCGCGACGTCACCTGGCTTGGTTTCAACGCCAGAGTTTTACAGGAAGCGATGGACAAAAGTGTTCCGATACATCTCAGAATTCGTTTTTTAGGAATTTTTTCTAATAATCTGGATGAGTTTTTCCGCGTCAGAGTTGCTGGGCTGAAACGCGCAATGGACTTTAAACAAAAGCTTCTTGCCGAATCTTTTTATGATGCACCTTCCAAAATCCTCCAGAAAATCAATAAGTTGGTTATCAATCAGCAGGAAGATTTTGACCGGACCTGGAAAGACGTTCAGCGCGAAATGGCGAAGGAAAAGGTTTTCATCAAAGACCATAACCATCTCACAGAAGAACAAAAAGAATTTGTTGTCAAATATTTTGATGAAGAAGTGGAGTCCAATGTAATTCCTGTTTTGCTTCACGATAACAAACCGATGCCTTATCTTCGGGAAAAAAGTCTGTTCATTGGTGTTGCGATGCGAAGAAAAGAATGGCAATACGAAAGTCAATATGCGATTATCGAACTTCCAGTGACAGCCAACGGTAGATTTGTTTTATTGCCCACTCAAAATCCTGAACAGAAAGACGTGATGCTTTTGGAGGACGTTATCATTCATAATTTGCCGCATATTTTCTCTTATTTTGGTTATGATGAATTTACTGCGCATTGTTTCAAAGTAACGAAAGATGCAGAATTTGACCTTGATAATGACATCAAAACCACCTTGGCAGACAAAATCGAAAAAGGTGTCAAAAGCCGACGAAAAGGGAAACCTACACGTTTTGTCTTCGATAAAGAAATCGATAAAGCTTTGCTGGAATTTCTCATAAAGAAATTAAATTTAACCAAAAAAGACAGTATCATTCCAGGCTCTAAGATTCATAACTTCAGACATTTTATGGATTTTCCGGATGTGTTTAAGGCTTATCAGAAACCTGTCGAAAGAACGACATTCATCCATCCGGAATTTGCGAAGAAACAACGTGTGACGGATGTGATTATAAAAAAAGATGTGATGCTGACTTTCCCGTATCATTCTTACGATTCGGTTATCGATTTGTTGAGAGAAGCGGCAATGGACCCAGATGTGAAATCAATACAAATCACGGCGTACCGATTGGCATCGAGTTCCAAAATTGCTAATGCTTTGATCAATGCCGTTCGAAATGGCAAAGAAGTGACCGTAATGCTGGAGCTGAGAGCAAGGTTTGATGAAGAGTCCAACCTTTGGTGGAAAGATAAATTCGAGTTGGAAGGCGTAAAAGTTCTTCTCGGAATTCCGAATAAAAAAGTTCACGCTAAATTGTGCGTCATCAAAAAAAGAGTGAATAACAGAACGATTCAATACGGTTTTATCAGCACTGGGAACTTCAACGAAAAAACAGCGAAAATCTATGGAGACCATTTATTGATGACTTCCAACAGAGCAATAATGGCAGACATTAACAAGGTTTTTCTTGCGCTCAATAAACCAAAAGTGGACCCGACAATCGCTTTGAAAAGCTGTAAAACGTTGATGGTTTGTCCTGTTTTTATGCGTGAGAAAATCATTGCTCACATTGATAAAGAAATAGAGGAAGCCAAAGCCGGACGTAGAGCGGAAATGATCATCAAAGTTAATTCTTTGAGTGATAAAACGTTGATTTTGAAGCTTTACGAAGCTGCACAAGCTGGCGTGACGGTGAAATTGATTGTCCGAGGTATCTATTGCGCTGTGAATCAGAAAGAATTCAGAAAAAAAATCTATGCGATAAGTATTGTTGATGAATATCTGGAACACGCAAGAGTGATGTATTTCTATAACAAAGGCGCAGAAAATATGTATATTTCGTCCGCCGATTGGATGACGAGAAACTTGGATTACAGAATAGAAGCGGCAACGCCAATCCTCCAAAAAAATCTAAAAAAAGAACTCAAAACACTTCTTGACATTCAGTTGGAGGATAACGTAAAAGCTCGATTTCTTGATAAAAATATGAGGAATGAATATGTGGAAACTGAGAAGAAAGAAGAAATCCGGTCACAGATTGAAACTTATAATTATTTGAAAATTCAGAAATATTAAGAATTGACTACATTTATCCTTTAATTAGTTCCAAAAATATGATAATTGCCGCTATAGATATCGGGAGTAATGCTGCGAGATTGCTCATTAATGAAGTGAAAGAACACGATGGAAAACCAGAATTCACAAAGTTGAATCTTCTGAGGATTCCGTTGAGGTTGGGTTTTGATGTTTTCAGCAAAGGCGAAATTGGGGCTGAAAGAAAGCAGATGGTCATCAATACAATGAAGATTTTCAGCCAGCTGATGGCGATGTACAAAGTGGAACATTACCGTGCATGCGCGACGAGTGCGATGCGAGATGCTAAAAACGGACAGGAAATTATCGATATTGTAAAAGAGCAGGCAGACATTAATATAGAAATCATCACAGGCGATGAGGAAGCGACTTTGATTTATGAAAATCACGTTGCAGAAGGTCTTGACAAAGATTTTGCTTATCTTTATGTGGATGTTGGCGGCGGTTCTACGGAACTTACTTTTTATGAAAATAATGAGATGAAGTATGAGCATTCCTTCAACATCGGAACCATAAGATTGCTGAATGGCTTGGTTACACAAGATGCTTGGGAAGAGATGAGGGACGAGATAAAAGATAAAATCAAAAGTAAAAGGTCTGTTGTAGCCATCGGTTCCGGCGGTAATATCAACAAAATATTTTCCCTAAGCAAAACCAAAGACGGGAAAGCGATGCCTGTTTTCGCTATCAAAAAGTATCTGAAAGAGATGCAGAACCTGTCTGTGGAAGAGAGAATGCACCGCTATCAATTTCGCGAGGATCGTGCGGATGTAATTGTTCCCGCGCTTCAAATCTTTAATAATGTGATGAGTTGGGCGGAAATCAAGCATATTTATGTACCGAAAATTTCTGTGGCGGATGGATTGGTTAAGAATATTTATGTTCAGGTTAAAGACCAAAAATAAGGACTTGCAAGAGGCGGAATTTTTGACTTCGATTCAATTATCTTAATAATAATTCTGGATTGATTTTTACTTTAAATTTTCACGAAAACACCCATTATTACAAGCTTTATTAAATATTAATTAAAATTGATATGTCTGGGAAACTTCTTGGCAAAGAAACAATGGCTTTGACCATCGATACTTCTAAGCTTTCTACAGGCGTCTATCTGGTGAAAACTTCTGAAGGCGAAACGAAGAGAGTGATTGTAAAATAAACTTTTTACTTCTTTTTATTTTTTTTAAGCCTCAGATTTTTTTCTGAGGCTTTTTTGATTCATTACTAATTTCTCCCTTTAGGGTTGGGGCCAATGATTTAGTTGAATTTATATATCGGATTCATAATTACCCTACATCAATGCCCATCAAAATCCTTAATCCTACATTTGTACTACAAAAAATGAGACTATTATGGAATTAGGAATAGGGATGTTCGGAGATGTTTCTCTAGACACCAAAACCGGAAAATATAGAGATGCCAGTGTTAAACTAAACGAAATTCTGGAGCAGGTAAAACTGATGGACCAGACCGGTCTGGATGTTTTCGCAATGGGCGAGCATCACCGTGCGGATTATGCCGTGTCTTCTCCGGAAATACTCTTGGCAGCAGCGGCAAGCATCACTAATAATATCAAATTAGCAAGTGGTGTAACCGTTCTAAGTTCATCTGAACCTGTGAAAGTTTATGAGGATTTCTCTATGATAGATTTAATTTCAAAAGGCAGAGCCGAAATCTTCGTTGGAAGAGGAAGCTTCATCGAATCTTTTCCTTTGTACGGTTACGATTTGTCAGACTACAATCAGCTTTTTGAAGAGAAATTGGATTTATTATTGAAAATCAATAACGAAGAAAATGTAAGCTGGAGCGGGATTCTTAGAAGACCAATGGAAAACCAAACGGTTTATCCAAGAGCTTTCAATAATGGTATATTACCCATCTGGATTGCAGTTGGTGGCACTCCGGAATCTGTTCTACGAGCAGCTACGTTGGGATTGCCCTTGATTGTCGCCATCATCGGTGGAATGCCGAGACAGTTCAAAAATCTCATCGATTTCTATAAACAAGAATATCTGAGAGCGGGACACGACGAAAGCAAAATGCAGATTGCCATCCATTCTCACGCTTTCGTGAGCGATGACCAAAAAGATATTGACCAATATTTCTTCAACTACAAATCTCAGATGGACAGGATCGGCAAAAGCCGTGGATGGGCGCCTTACACCAAAGAGCAATACGAAGGTGGTCGCAGCAAAGACGGTGCATTGTTCATTGGGACAGCTAATGAGGTTGCAGATAAAATCAATGAAATGAAAGAGCTTTTTGGCTTGACGAGATTTATCGGCCATATGGATGTTGGCGACCCGGCACACGATGTAATGATGAATTCCATCCAGCTATTCGGCGACAAAATTGCGCCACAGGTAAGATAAAAACAAGCCTCCTGAAAGTAATTTTTCAGGAGGTTTTTTATGTTTTAAAGCTTGAAAAATGACCTCCCGCAAGTCCAACGAACAGGACGTTTGCTGAGGTGCTCAAAAAGGTCTTGATGTTTTCATCAAAACAACTTGATGTTTTTATAAAAAGGTCTTGATGTTTTTAGCCAAACGTCTTGACCTTTTTTTATATTGATGAAGATGAAAATCATTCACTTGCAAGTCTCATTAATAAAGGCTTTGTAAAGACCTCCAAAAACACACGTGTGTTTTCATTAAAACTCTCGTGTCTTTTGAGCAAAACACACGAGAGTTTTTAGAGAAAGAAGCGAGCGTTTATGGTTTGTTAGAACTTTAGAAATTATTCCAGTTGATAATTCTTATTCCGATAAACAAAACCTTCTGAATCTTCCGGGATATATTTGATTTGATAATGATTCAATCGTCTGGAAACCAAATATGGATTGATAACGAAACTCTTGATTTTGTCTTCATTCTTATTGTTTTTAAGCCAAAAAATAACTTCTTCTTTATCTTTTATACTAAGGATTTTGTCCTTATAAAAACTGTGAATCAACAATTCTTGTTTCTGATAATTATAAGTATTGAAACCAAGCCTTAATCCAAAAAACAACAGCAGACAAAATGCTAATCTTAGATAATACTTTGAGTTGAAAATATCTTTCAATAAGAATCTGAGAAGATAAACCGTAATCATTAATATAGTTAATTCGATGAGGTTAAGCGCAATGTTTTTGTTCATCAAACCTTCGAAGCCAGAAAACCAATGGATGGATTGCAAAACGTAATCAATACAAACATCAAAGATTTTAAAAAAGAAAGCATTATTGATTCCCAATGCGATGAAAACAACCATCAACAAAGAAGAAATAATCAAGATCTCTGACAACGGAATAATGATGATATTAGCAAAAACGGACACCAACGAAAACTGATGAAAGTAGTAAATCGCCAATGGCAAAGTCGCAATCTGAGCTGCCAAAGTCATTGCTGTAATCTCATAGAAGACCTTCTCCAAACCGTATTTCGGACTTCTGAAAACCAATTTTTTAATAGGAACTTTCAGCCACCAAATCCCTAAAACCGCCACATAGCTCAATTGAAATCCAACATCGTAAAGCTGATGAGAATCGACCATCAAAATGATAAACGCAGACAGGGCCGAAGAATGCAAAAGGTCGGACTTCCGTTGTAGCAAAACCATTATATAGTAACACGATATCATCAAACAGCTGCGCATCACAGAACTTCCGTAATCAATGAAAATGGCAAAACTCCAAATGAAAAGCAAGCTTGTGACAACCGAAAACTTTCTTGATCTGAAAGGAAAAATCTGATTACAAATCATCAAAACAATCCAGAAAATAATGACCATATGAGAACCGGAAATGGCCAAAAGATGCGTCAATCCGGTTTGGTTAAAGTCTTTGACTGTTTCCGCATCCATCTCCGTTCGGTCGGCGAGAATAATTCCTTTCAAGAATTCCTGAATCTTGGGAGAAAGCGAAGTTTGATTGATTTTGTTCAGAACATCCAAGCGTTTCTGCCGAATTTTATCAGCAAAACAGATTTCAGATTTCTTTGCTTTGAGAATATCATTCGGTAAAAAGGCTTGCAGATGAACATCTTGTCTGGCAAGATGTTTTTTATAATCAAACTGGAAATCATTGGTAATGGATTCAGGTTGGTGGATGTAAACTTCGGCATCATAAAAATGTTCAAAATCCAACAATTCTTGCTCTTTCGAAATACTAATAACCGTTTTGAGTGGAAGAAAATCATTAATTTCCGCAGACGGAATCGCCACAATTTCTACAATATAGCGTCTGTTCTTTTCATTGGAGTTCAGTTTTTTATTGAGTTGAAAGACGATTTCTTCTTTCTCCTTGAAAGTTGGAATTTTAACATCGTTCAAATTTAAAGAATGAACGAAAATCCCAATTGAGAAAAAGAAAATCCCGAGACAATAATGTTTGATGCATTGAAAAAAGGAAGTATTAATAAAGATTGAGCATAATGAAATCCCCGAAATCAACATAAAAAGAAACAGGACAACCTGACTCACGATCAGATATTCCCGAAATATGATTCCACTAATAAAGCATATTAACAGTATTAATAAAGGTTGTTTTTTCATTTATTATAGAAATAATCTCTCGCAGATTTTACAGATTTGGCAAATCAAATCTTTGAGATTGTGAAACTTAATCTTCTATTTTATTGACAACTCTTTTTATAGAATTTAAAATATCATCTGTATTGAAATTAACTAAAAGACCCAATTTTTTATCCGATAACTTTAAGTAAGTTGACAATTGTTTGTAATGGACATTTTCTAAGTCTTTAACAGATTTGATTTCTATAATCACTTTATTTTCAACTAAAATATCTATTCTAAATTCACAATCGAATACTACGTTATTGTAAATTATTGGCATCGTGACTTCTGACTTAGCATCTGATCCTAAATCTTCTAATTCGTAAATTAAAATTTTGTGATAAACAGATTCCAACAAGCCTGGTCCCAAGCCATTATAGACATTGAAGATAGCTTTTCTTACAATGTAGGAGATTTCGTTTTCGGTCATTCATTTGTGTTATTTGGTTTCTAAATTAAGAAATATTTTATCGAACACAAAAAAATAATAGTAAATAATTTGCTAAATCAGCATAATTTGCGAGAGAATTACCTTTTCAAAATATCATCAATAATTTTCAGATGATGATTGGTATGAAGTCCCAAAAATTTCCACGTCGTTTTCTTATCAAAATCGCCTAGGAACGGATGGGTGATGAAAGATTTTTCCGGTAAATTTTCAGAATTGGCTAATCTTTCTTTTGCCAGATTGATTAACTTCAAAATACTTTCCCGAGTTGGAGTTTCTAATGGGAAAAATTGTTTCGGCGCTCTGATTTTCCCTCTAGGAATCAATCCAAAATTGAGGAATACAATTTTCTTTAAACTGAATTTAGGTTTGTAATCTTCTGGATTCGTCATCGTCAAACCTTTCAAACTGCTGTTCAGAATCAATAAAGAATGTTCCAAATGCCAGCCAACGGAAGCTTTGGAAACTTTTTCATGGGTCACATCGAGTTTCGAAATGAGTGATTCAATTTTTTGAAGTTGATTCTTGATGTTTTCCATTATTGTAAGTTAATGATGATTTCTGCAGCATTCTGACTTGCACCGCTTCCTCCCAATTTTGTTCGGAGAACTTCGTAATCGTTCAGAACCTGAGTTCTTTTTTCTGTATTGAGGATTTTATTGAGTTCTTCTACGAGATTTTTAGTATTCAGTTCATTTTGAATCAATTCTGTTACGACTTCTCTGTCCATGATGAGGTTTACCAGAGAAATATATTTGATATTCTTGATTAATCGTTTCCCGATTTCGTAGGAAATTCGGCTTCCTTTGTAACAGACAACCTCCGGAATATTGAGCAAAGCCGTTTCCAAAGTTGCAGTTCCAGAAGTGACCAAAGCTGCTTTGGAACATCTCAGCAAATCATAAGTTCGATTGGAAACAAAATGGACATCAGCATCTACAAATTGTTCGTAGAAGTTTTTATCCAAACTTGGTGCGCCCGCAATCACGAACTGGTAATCTTGGAAATCATTTCTCACAGACAACATCAGTTCCAGCATTTTTGAAATTTCCTGTTTTCTAGAGCCTGGCAAAAGTGCAATGATTTCCTTTTTGTTCAGATTGTTCCCTTTTTTGAATTCCTGAATATCAATCGGTTGCAAACCTTCAATCGCATCTAATAAAGGGTGTCCAACGAAATGCGCATCAACTTGATGTTTTTTGTAAAAATCTTTCTCGAAAGGAAGAATCACCAGCATCTCATCCACATATTTCTTAATTGTTTCCACACGACCTTCTTTCCAGGCCCAAAGTTGTGGCGAAATATAATAGACAACTTTGATTCCCAATTCTTTGGCAAATTTTGCAATTCTCAAATTGAATCCCGGATAATCTACCAAAATCAAAACATCTGGTTTGTTTTCCAGAATGTCTTTTTTGCAGAATTTGATATTACTGAGAATTGTTCCAAGATTTTGAACCACCTCCAAAAAACCCATAAAAGCCAATTCCCGGTAATGCTTAACCAAATTTCCGCCTTGTTTCTGCATCAGATCTCCGCCCCAAAAGCGGAATTCTGCGTTTTGGTCTTTTTGTTTCAAAGCTTTCATCAGGTTGGAAGCGTGCAGATCACCGGATGCTTCGCCTGCTATTATGTAATATTTCAAGGTATGGATTTTAGATTATGAGAGTTTGGATGATAGATTTTTAAAATTAAGTTTTTTCTGTGAAATTCTTAACTTTGAACAAAATTAAATCTTTTTGAGCGATTAGGATTGGGAAAAGTTCTATTCTAAGGAAATTTTGTTTTACAGGCAAACACCATAGCCCCGATAGAAACGGCATCCTTTTTTGTTTTCTGAAAACTTTCTAATTGCAGACAAACGTAGAAAACAAAAAAGATATAGTGGATAGCGGGATTAAGCTCCAAAAAAAATGATACTGAAATGGAAGAAATTAAAAATAAAGTTGCGGAAAGTGGATTGGTGAATTTTGATATTTCTGACCTTGTTCCAAAAGGGAAGAGATTGGGAATCGATATCAAAGATTATCTTTGGGAAGGAATGATCCTGAAGGAAAAAGATTTCCGCGAAAAAATAAAAAACATTGATGATGAGGTTTATAAAGATGCGTATGTTTATATCTATTGTTCTGAGGATGTGATAATTCCGCTTTGGGCTTACTTCCTTATTACGTCTAAAATCACAGATAAAACTAAAAAAATAGTTTTCGGAAATCGTGAGGATTTGGAGGTTCTGCTGATGCATAATTCGATCCAGACTTATGATTTTTCTGAGTTACGGGACAAACGTGTTTTGGTAAAAGGTTGTAGCGACGAGCTGATTCCGAACAATGCATATGTGGAGTTGGTGGAACAGCTGAAACCGCTTGTGAAATCTCTGATGTTTGGTGAAGCTTGCAGCAATGTTCCGATTTTTAAAAATTAATTTTTAATTATATATCGTAATAATTTTTATATTTGACTTACAATTCAAAAACATAAATTATGAGTTTACTAGACCTTATTACAGGCAACACAGGCAACCAAGTTGCAGAACAAGCTGAGAGCAAATTTGGGATTAGCAAAAATCAAATCATAGCACTTCTAGTAGTAGCGGCGCCTTTGGTAATCAGCTATTTGAAAAAAAAATCAGAAAATTCTGATGAAGCAGACAAGCTCAATGCGACACTTGACAAACACCACGACGGCAGCATTTTGAATAATCCCGCACAAGCACTCGACAGAGAAAAAGAAGGCAATTCTATTTTAGACCATATTTTCGGTGGAAACAAAGAAAATGTAGAAAACCAATTGTCTCAAAACACCGGGATTTCTATGGACAAAATAGGACCGGTTTTGGCAATGTTGGCTCCCGTCATCATGGGCTACATCGGACAACAAAAACAAGCCAACAATGTTACCTCCGGTGGTGGACTTGGCGACCTTTTAGGAGGTATTCTTGGTAATTCTTCGCAGGAAGCGCAAGCATCTAACAATCCTTTGAGCGATATTTTGGGAAGCGTTCTTGGAGGCGCAACGCAATCTTCTGGTGGTGGTTTAGGCGATATTCTCGGAAATGTTTTAGGTGGAAATAACCAAAAAGATTCTCAACAAGGTGGACTTGGGGGTTTATTAGGAAGCATTTTTGGAAAATAATTTTTTCAAAATTTTAATTATAAAAGCCATCTCAGAATAATTTTGAGATGGCTTTTTCAATTCAAGCCGATTTGGGCGTATCCCTCGCCAACGCATCAGCAGCCGCTCGGGCCGGGCTATCCGTTACTATCTTTTGCTTTTTCACAACGTTTTGTCATCCTGAGGTTCTCGAAGGAGAAAAAAGCAAAAGGATATCCACTACTATCCCTCACGCGCTTCGCCAAGATTGAAGATTTCCCAATCAAAAAAAGCTTTCCATATCAATCAAATTAATTCCCTTCAAAACATTATCTTTGCACTCGGAAATTGGACGACCAACTGTCTAATCTCTAAAGTCTAACATCTAACATCTAAAAAAATGTTCCGTACACACACAAACGGCGAACTGACGCTGACAAATCTGAATGAAAAAGTAACACTTTCCGGCTGGGTACAAACCATCCGTGACAAAGGTTTTATGATTTGGATAGATTTGCGAGACCGTTACGGCATCACACAATTGGTTTTGGACGAGGACAGAACTTCCAAAGAACTGTTGGAAACCGCTAAAAAACTCGGCCGTGAGTTTGTCATCAAGGTTGAAGGAACCGTTATCGAACGTACTTCCAAAAACCCGAAGATCGCAACCGGAGACGTAGAAATCTTAGTAGAAAACCTAACCATTTTAAATGAATCTCAATTGCCGCCTTTCACCATCGAAGACGAAACCGATGGTGGAGAAGAATTGAGAATGAAATACAGATACCTAGACATCAGAAGAAATCCTGTGAAAGACAAACTGATTTTCCGTCACAAAATGGCGCAGAAAGTGAGAAATTATCTTTCAGACGAAGGCTTTATCGAGGTTGAAACGCCGGTTTTAATCAAATCAACTCCGGAAGGTGCAAGGGATTTCGTTGTTCCAAGCAGAATGAATCCCGGACAATTTTATGCACTTCCGCAGTCGCCACAAACCTTCAAACAATTGTTGATGGTGGGTGGAATGGACCGGTATTTCCAAATCGTAAAATGTTTCCGTGATGAGGATTTGAGAGCCGACAGACAGCCGGAATTCACCCAAATCGATTGCGAAATGGCGTTCGTAGAGCAGGAAGACATTATGAATGTTTTCGAAGGAATGACCAAAGTTCTTTTAAAAGACATCACAGGAAACGAATTTCAGGATTTCCCAAGAATGACCTTCGCCGATGCGATGCAAAAATATGGAAACGACAAACCGGACATCCGTTTTGGAATGGAATTCCACGAACTGAATGATTTAACAAAAGGAAAAGATTTCAAAATATTCGACGAGGCAGAATTGGTTGTCGGAATCAATGTTGAAGGAATTGCTGACTATACAAGAAAACAAATCGACGAATTGGTGGATTGGGTAAAACGTCCACAAATAGGTGCAACAGGATTGGTTTGGATTAAATTCCAAAACGATGGCGTTGTAACTTCATCTGTCAACAAATTTTATTCGGAAGAAGATTTAAAGAAAATCACAGAAGAATTTGGAGCAAAAGCTGGCGACTTGATTTTCGTGATGTCTGGAAACGCTGACAAAGTAAGAACGCAACTTTCTGCTTTGAGAATGGAACTTGGAAATCGTCTTGGACTCAGAAAAGGAAACGAATTCGCTCCACTTTGGGTTGTAGATTTCCCGTTGTTGGAATTTGATGAAGAATCCGGAAGATACCACGCAATGCACCACCCATTTACTTCTCCGAAAACTGAAGATTTCCACCTATTGGAAACCGACCCAGGAAAAGCAAGAGCCAATGCATACGATTTGGTTTTGAACGGAAACGAAATTGGTGGCGGTTCTATCAGGATTTTTGACAGAGATTTGCAATCGAAAATGTTTGACCTTTTAGGATTCTCAAAAGAAGAAGCAGAAGCGCAATTCGGATTTTTGATGAATGCCTTCAAATATGGCGCTCCGCCTCACGGAGGCTTAGCTTTCGGATTTGACCGATTGGTGGCGATTCTTGACGGCAATGAAGTGATTCGAGATTACATAGCTTTCCCGAAAAATAATTCTGGTCGAGATGTGATGATAGATGCACCGGCACCGATTCATCAGGAACAGCTGACAGAGTTGGAATTGAAATTGGATTTAAAATCATAAATTAGAAGCGAGGAAATTTTTTCTCGCTTTTTTTTAATTTAAAAGCACTAAATTTTGCTTTATAAAGTATAATTTTGAAATTCACAATTTTAAGCTGTGTTTATTATCAATAGTGAAAATTGTAACTTTTTTAAGTATCAAAGAATTTGTAGGAAAGCATTCTGATGCAGAAACCGCCCTGCAAGACTGGTACAAAAAAACTCAAAACTGTGAATGGAAAAGCTTTTTAGATGTAAAGAAACCTTTAACTCAGCAGATTATGTAGGAAATAATCGATTTGTTTTTAATGTCGGAATTCATAAAGATTACAACAGAATAGACGCTTCAAATATTTAGAAAATGACAGAAAAACAATATAAAGTTGCCTGCGAAAGAATAGAATAACTTCTGAAAACAACAGGAAACGAAACTTCTGAAAACAATAAAAATGGATTTTTTATCTGATGCTGTCGCCGATTATGAAGAAAAATATTTTCCTTTAGAAACTCCAAGTTTGCAGTATGTGAAATATTTTTTGTAATATCTGGCATAAGAGAAATAATAAAACCTCATAGTTTTCAAAAATTATGAGGTTTTTTTTCATCAAAAAAAGCTTAGAATAATTAAAATTATTATTTTTACCTAAACACAAATTGAAAAAATGAAATCTCCACTAGAAATATTACAGCAATATTTTGGCTACGACAATTTTCGCCTCGAGCAAGCGAACGCCGTTGAAAATGTAATTGCGAAAAAGGACACCTTTGTTTTGATGCCGACTGGCGGTGGAAAATCGCTTTGCTATCAGGTTCCGGCTTTGGTTTTGGATGGAACCGCGATTGTCATTTCTCCCTTGATTGCTTTGATGAAAGATCAAGTAGATGCGTTGCGCGTGAACGGAATTTCGGCTTCGTACATCAATTCTTCGATGTCTTCTTTTGAGCAAAATGAAACTTTAAATCAATTAAAAAACGGTCAGCTCAAACTTTTATATGTTGCGCCAGAAAAACTGAGTGCAGATAATGGTGCGTTTTTGAAATTGTTGAATGACGTCAATATTTCCCTGTTTGCTGTAGATGAGGCGCATTGTGTTTCCCATTGGGGTCACGATTTCCGCCCGGATTATTTGTTTCTGAATGGCTTAAAAAATCAATTTCCTCAAGTCCCAATCATCGCATTGACAGCGAGTGCAGACAAAATTACGAGGAAAGATATCATCAAACAATTGAATCTTCAAGAACCTTTGGTTTTGATTTCTTCTTTCGACAGAGCCAATATCAAATATTTTGTTCAGCCGAAACAATCCATTCTTCAAAATATCATTCAATACGTCAATGAGCATCCGAACGATTCGGGAATTATCTACTGTTTATCGAGAAAAGGAACGGAAGAAATGTCTAATAATCTGAGAGAAAATGGCATCAACTCGGCTTTTTATCACGCCGGACTTTCTTCAATCGAAAGGGCGAAGGTTCAGGAAGGTTTTTTAAAGGACAAAACTCGGGTAATGGTTGCTACGATTGCTTTCGGAATGGGAATCGATAAGAGTAATGTGCGTTTTGTGATGCACGCAGATTTACCTAAAAATATCGAAAGTTACTATCAGGAAACAGGAAGAGCAGGAAGAGATGGCTTGCCGAGTGAAGCAGTTTTGTTTTATTCCTACGCTGATGTGATGAAGTTGAGGAGATTTGCAATGATAGAAGGCAACGAGGAGCAATCTGACTTGATGCTTCAAAAGCTTCAGCAGATGTCTGATTTCGCAGAGATGCAAAAATGCCGACGACAATATCTGATGGAATATTTTGGCGAAAAACACGATGGCAATTGTAATTCCTGCGATTATTGCCTTAGTGATTTTGAAACTTGGGATGCAACTGTTGATGCTCAAAAATTATTGAGTGCCATCTTTAGATTGAAAGAACGTTACGGGAAAAACTTGATTATCGATTTTCTGCGAGGTTCCAAAAGTGTGAAAATTACAGATCATATGCGGAGTTTGCCAACTTACGGCGTTGGAAATAATCAAGATAAAAATTACTGGCAAAATCTCCTGAGACAACTGCTCATCAATGGTTTCTTGAGTGAATCGGATGGAGAATTTTCTGTTTTGAAATTAAATGAAGAAAGCAAAGTAGTATTATTTAAAAATAAAAAAGTAATCTTCAAAAAAGTAAAAGAACAAGCCAAAGCTGTGACTGTCGAAGAAATAGAGACTGATTATTCAACTCCAGACTTTGATGCAAATGAAGATTTATTTGCGCAACTAAGAATCTTGAGACGTGAAATCGCCGAGCGAGAAAATGTGCCGCCTTATGTTATTTTTTCTGATGTCACTTTGTTGGAATTGTCAACTTATCTTCCAAATTCCAAAGAGGAATTAAGCCAAATAAGTGGTTTTGGTGCTTTTAAAATTGAAAAATATGGAGAAATATTTCTTTCCACGATTTTAGATTATTGCAACATTCATAATTTGAGCAGCAAAATCATCGATAAAAAACCGAAGAAAAACCGAGAGCCTAAAAAGGGCAACAATAGTACGTCTGGAACTTATGCTATAACGTTCGAACTGTACAAGGCAGGCAACAGTTTCGAAGAAATCGCTAAAATTAGAAATCTGTCTATCAATACCATTCAAAATCATTTGGCCAATTTTGTAGCAGCAGGAAAGATAGAAGCCAACAAATTAATAGATATGAGCAAAGTAGAACCTATTGTCGAAATTGCAAAGACCCAAACAATTCCATCCTTAAAAGCCATCAAAGATGAATTAGGCGAAGGTTTTTCTTATTTTGAAATTAATGTTGCACTTGCTTATCACAAATCACAACAGTAAAAAATACTATTCAAACATCAATATTAACATCGGATAGGTCAATTTGATATTTTATCCGATATTAATATTAAAATCATATCTTTGCTATTATGAAGTGGCAAGAATACCCATATCACTTTGAAGGTCTTGAAAAACAACTTGAAAGGATTCTGCAAAAAAAAACAGAATTAGGCAACTTGCGCCCAATTCCAAGTTACGCTCTGAAAAGCATCAAGGAAAGTTTGATGATAGAATGGACCTACAACTCGAACAGTATTGAAGGAAACACTTTGACACTTCAGGAAACCAAAATGGTGATTGAAGAAGGTTTTACCATCAGAGGAAAATCTTTGCGGGAACATCTCGAAGCCGTAAATCATCAGGAAGCGATTGAATTGGTGGAAAGCTTAATATCGGATAACTATATTTTGGAAGAAACCGATATTTTGATGATTCACGAATTGGTTCTTCAAAAAATAGAAAAGGATTTCGCGGGGCGTTTCAGAACTTCAGGCGTCCGAATTTCCGGAGCGAATTTTGTTCCGCCAAATGCTTTAAAAATTGCTGATTACATTACGGAATTGACCAATTGGACAAATACTTCTGATATGAATATCGTTTTGAAATCAGCGATTTTCCACCATCGCTTTGTTTGGATTCACCCGTTTTTTGATGGGAATGGAAGAACGGTGCGTTTGCTTTTCAATCTTTTATTGATGAAAGAAGGTTTTCCGCCTGCAATCATCCTTAAAAACGACAGGAAAAAATATTACGAAGCTTTGAATTTTGCAAATAATGGAAATTATTCAAAATTAGTTTTGCTCATCTTGCAGGCTTTGGAAAGAAGTTTGGACATTTATTTGGGTTCTTTGAATAACACTTACGATGATTACCGTCCAATTTCTGACATTGTAGAAGAGGAAAAACTTCCTTATGGTCAGGAATATGTGAGCTTGTTGGCGAGACAAGGGAAAATAGATGCTTTTAAGGAAGGTAGAAATTGGCTGACGACGAAAAAAGCCGTTTTGGATTACATTGAAAAACGTGACCGAAAAAGAGTTTTGAAGAAATATTAGAATAAAAAAGTGAGGAAAAATATTCTTCGCTTTTTTAGGGTAATTTTGCAACAAGAAATTCGGGAGACAATTTTAAAATCCAATAGATGATTTTCCATTTCCAGTTGGGAACGATGGAGAAAGAATGGCCTGCATTCACGATATGTTTCGCCACATAATCTGGTTCCATTAATAAGGATTTATTCAAATCCAAACCTGCATTGATCTTGGTATTGATGTAACCGCTAACCAACACGTTAACAATTATTTTCCTCGAATTAAGTTCCTGTCTAAGTCCAGCCAGATATTGTGTAAAAGCAGATTTTGTGCTTCCATAAACGAAATTACTTTTTCGTCCGCGAACGCCTGAAAGTGAAGAAAGTCCAACAATTCTTTCGAGATTTTTATTATTAATATCGGTTACAATAATATTCAGAATAGAAACCGCGCCGATGTAATTCGTCTTCATCATTTCAAAAGTGCCTTCGAAATTCTTTAACGCTTCCTGATTCTCAACTAAAAATCCGGCCGAATAAACTACGATATCCGGTTTGATGGATAATTCATCATAAAACTTTTGATGGGAAGAAAAATCTGTCGCATCAAAATATTTAATTTGAATTTTTGATTTATCCAATTGATTTTCATTGATGAAACTTTCCAAAGAAGTCAGATTTCTGGAAGATGCGATGATGGAAAATCCCTTTTGCAAATATTGCAAAATACAATGTTTCGCCACATCCGAATTGGCACCGAGAATGAGAACAGTCTTATTGGAATTCATATTGCAAAGATAGATTTTCAGATAATAGACGGATAGATAATAGACTAGCAATTTATTCAAAAATAAGTTTTTAATCAGTAAATTTGTAACGGTAGTTTTTAGTTTAAAAAATAATCTATCATCTATCCGTCTATTATCTAATTTTTCATTTATGTTTAATGTTTTAGGAAACTTTTTGACGCTTTCTTCGTTCGGCGAAAGTCACGGAGAAGCTTACGGCGGAATTATCACCAATCTTCCCGCAGGTCTGGAAATCGATATTGAGAAAGTTCAGTTGGAACTTGACCGCAGAAAACCCGGACAATCTGCCATTGTCACACAAAGGAAAGAAGGCGATAAAGTTCGCTTTCTATCGGGGATTTTTGACGGAAAATCAACAGGAACACCAATCGGCTTCATTGTAGAAAATGAAAACCAGCGTTCCAAAGATTACGAACACATCGCTCAGGCCTATCGTCCAAGCCACGCCGATTATACTTATGACCAAAAATTCGGAATCCGTGATTATCGTGGCGGCGGAAAATCTTCTGCACGCGAAACCTTAAATTGGGTCGTTGCAGGTGCTTTGGCAAAACAACTTTTACCAGAAATTGAAATCAACGCTTATGTTTCTTCGGTTGGTGAGATCTTCTGTGAGAAACCTTATCAGGATTTGGATTTTTCTAAAACCGAAAGCAACATCGTTCGTTGTCCAGATGAGGAAACGGCCGAAAAAATGATTGAGAGAATCAAGGAAATCAAAAAAGAAGGCAATACAATTGGTGGAACGGTAACTTGTGTTATCAAAAATGTTCCGGTTGGATTGGGTGAACCGATTTTTAATAAACTGCACGCCGAATTAGGAAAAGCAATGCTGAATATCAATGCCTGCAAAGGCTTCGAATATGGCAGTGGATTTTGCGGCGCCAAGATGACAGGAAAGGAACACAACGACCTTTTCAACCAGGACGGAACAACGCAGTCCAATCTTTCCGGAGGAATCCAGGGTGGAATCTCCAATGGAATGGATATCTATTTCCGAGCAGCTTTCAAACCGGTTGCAACGATTCTTCGTCCGCAGGAAAGTATCAACAAAGATGGAGAAACGGTAATCGTAGAAGGTAAGGGGAGACACGACCCTTGCGTGGTTCCAAGAGCTGTTCCTATCGTGGAAAGCCTTGCTGCTTTTGTTTTGGCAGATATGTATTTAATCAATAAAACCAGAAAAATATAATGGATATCAAATCATTTTGGGACAACGCCGTTTCTTATACCGAATATCTTCGTGAAGCTGGAGAAAGACTGGGAAATCCAAAAAATTCCCAAGAGTCAGATCATGCAGAATATTACAGATTGGGAATCCAGAGAATGAACAGAATGTGGGAAAAATACCTTCCAAATTCTGAGCAGGTGGCGACGTTAGCCCATAAGAATTTCAATGGGAAAATATTGATTATTTCTGAAGCTTGGTGTGGCGATGCTAGTCAAGTGATTCCTGTTGTGGTGAAGTTTTTTGAACAGTTTGAAATCAAAATTTCTTATCGTGACCAGGAACCAAGTTTGATTGATGACTATTTGGTAAATGGCGGAAAATCAATTCCGATTGTGATTTTCCTTGATGAAAACTTCAACGAAATCGCACATTGGGGACCTAGACCAAAACACGGCACCGAACTTCTGAAGAAACATAAAGCGAATCCGGAAGAATTCACGAAAGACCAATTCTATGTGGAGTTGCAAACTTATTATGCGAAAAACAGAGGTTTTGATACCATTGCAGAACTTCTTGAAATCATTTAAAAAAATGAAAAAAAACTTCTTTTTAATATTATTCTTTTTGACTTCGCATTTTGCGTTTTCCCAGGTTGGAAATTTGCCCAAGACAGAAGATTTTTTTATTGATAAATATGAAAAAATATCGAATGAGAAAGACTCAGAAGTAAAAGCAAATCTTTCACTAGATTATTTTGAGACCTTTAAAGATTTTCTTTCTAAAAATCCGAAAACTTTTAATTACGATTTTCAGAAAATTAAAAAAGAGTCGGGTTTGTCGGTTGCGACTTCCAGAGATGGTAAATTGAGATTCTATTCCTGGGACACACAAATGGGCGGCACAATGAAAAATTTCGCACAAATTATTCAGTTTCAGTCCAATGGAAAAGTTGTTACGATTTCAAATAATTCTGATAGTGATGCTTATTTTGTTTCGAAGATATTTGATGTCAACCTTAATAATAAAAAATATTACCTCATAATTTCCAACGGGATTTTTTCTACGAAAGATGTTTCGCAAGCCATTCAGGCTTTTAGAATAGAAAATTCAGAATTGATCGATACGGATAAGATCTTCAAAACTAAAAAAGAAACTTTGAACAGAATAGAGTTCTCTTTTGATTTTTTCAGCGTTGTCAATCGTCCGGAACGTCCTTTGGAATTGATTACGTTTGATGATAAATCGAATTCTATCTATATTCCTTTTGTTAATGAGAAGGGAGAAGTGACCTCAAAAAGATTGGTTTATCAAAAAAAAGGAAACTATTTTGAATACAAAGGAATTCAATAAAATTTAAATTTATAATAAAATGAATTTTCTAAAAAAAAATATAATCTATATTGTTCTAGTCGTTGTTTTATCTGCTTTTGCATTGATAAAACCGCTTCGTGATTTTGTCTCAGAACAGATTTCGATGAGTCCTACTGTGGCGAAGATCAATAATGAAACCTTACTTCCTGATGAGGTTTTGGATATCGATTTGAAAGGCATCAATACGAGCAGTACCAATCTGAAAAACTTGCGTGGAAAAGTATTATTCCTTAACTTTTGGGGAACTTGGTGTCCGCCGTGCAGAACGGAATGGCCGACCATCCAGAAACTGTACGATTTGAAAAAGGATAAACTGGAATTTGTGCTGATCGCAATGCAAGACCAAGAGGACGATGTGAAAAAATTCTTGAAAGAAAATAATTACACCGTTCCCGTTTATATCGCTGAAAGTCCATTAGACCCTAAAATTTTACCTGTTGCTTTCCCAACTTCATATCTGATTGGAAAAGATGGAAGAATCTTAAAAAAGGAAGATAGCTCTATGGATTGGAGCAAACATTCGGTTTTGGAATTTATTGATAATGTGACGAAATAATCCAATCTTCCGACTCTGCCCAGTACCAGATTTGATGGAAAAAGCAATGGGTATATAAATGTGTTACTGAGCGGAGTAGAAGTTTTTTTAATTTTAATCAACCTTCAAAGTCAAATTGTTATCATTCGGGTTTCCATTGGTGTTGAGTGCGCTGTAGGGCGTCGTGAACCAGCCATTTTTGTTCATCACAAACCGGAACTCGTAAGTCTTTCCTTTCTCGAATTGAGACTTTGGCAAAACCAATTCGAACGTATTTTTGTTTTTCAAAACCATTTCATAAGCTGTATTTCCAAGATTCCAATCATTGAATGTACCGGCAACAGACATTTTATCTATTGCTTTGGAATTTAAATTTTCAGGAATTTTGTAAGTGAAAATCACATTGTCATTCTCAATCCTGTAACCATAAATTTCTTTTTTAACATCAGGCATTTTTATAATATCTGAAGAAACCGATTCTTCTCTTGACCAATAGGGATTAGCTAATTGTTTATCAATCAATCCTGCAATATGATTGGCTATAAAATATAGAGGTGGGAAAGCATTGTATTTGTAACCGTTTGACATAAAAATAATAGACAAATCATTCTCTGGAAAGATGCTGTAAGCGCTTACATTTCCACCGGAAAAACCGTAAGACGTTACATTTCCGGTTTTGGTAATTTCCCAGCCGTGTGCAAAAACATCTTGTTTATTGGTGTAATCAAACGGCTTCCACATCAGCTTTTTCGTCTCATCTTTCAAGAATTGATTTTTATCAAGATGAATGCTCCATTGTAAAAAATCGGGAAGGGAAATTGCCAGTCCATTTGCAGGATGCGCTCTCAAACCACCAACATGCGTAGATTTTTTAAACTGTTTTAGAGAATCATTATATCTGTAAAACTGAATGCGATTCGGGATTTTTTCAAAAGAATCGGAATTGAATATGATTTTATTCTTAGCATCAGAAAACTGATTTTTCAAAACATAATCTTCAAACTTTTGTCCTGTAATTTTTTCGATAATCATCGCCAAAAGCAGATAATTGGTTTGATTATAACTATACTGATTTCCAGTCTCGAATTCCATTTTTTCTTTGGATAGTCGTTCAAAAACTTCAGCATTGGTAAGGTTTGTGGGTAAATTATGACGTTCAAAATCTGGAATGCCGGATGAATGCGACAAGAGATTCTTGATTTTCACATTTTGCCATTCTTTTGGAAGCTTGTCAATATACTTCGAGATTTTATCTTCAAGCGAAAGTTGTCCTTTTTCAATCAGTTGGAAAACGGCAACATTGGTGATCAGTTTCGTCGTAGAATAAACCCTGAAAAGAGAATTAGAGTCCACTTTTTTGTCAGATTCCAAATTTTCTCTGCCGTAATATTTTTGAAAAATGATTTTGTCATTCTTTACAACGCCGACCGCCAAACCTGGAATCTCGTAAGTTTTCATCACTTCTGTCAGGTAATTGTCGATGGATTTTGTTTGCTCTGCTTTTTGGCAAAATCCTAAAAATGAAAAATTTAAAAAGAATAGGATTAAGAAAGTTCGTTTCATTAGTTATCGGTTTATGACATAAGGACAATTCTGAACTTTGATTTATTACATAAGAAAGTAATAAAATTTAAAACATACAATTTGTCATTCCGTTAGGAATCTAAACTGTTCAAATTTCCGATATAAAATTTTAGTTTTTATCGTCTTCCTCCTCTTGAGGTTTTCTATCCACAAAGGGTTTTTCTGTACTGAAAATTGATGAAATAATAAATGTTCCAACAAATAAGAAAATAATGAGTAGAATTCCTTTAAGTAAAAAAGTAATCATAAAAATATAATTTTGTAGCTAACAGAAAAGGATTTAACGTAAAAAGCAGTTTCAAGTCGATACGGTTTTGTAAAACTTTATAATTTTGCTGATTCCAAATAATCATTAGCAATCATAAGACTAAGCTTTTTTAATTCGTCTATTGTAAAAACTATTTCAAAATCTTTAATGTCACTATTGGTATTCCATAATTTCAATCCAACCCACTTTTTGTTTTCATTAATACCTTCAATGTTTTGATGAGCAATTCCGTTTCTCAATTTATTTATAAACCAAAGTTTTGTACGGGTTTTCAAGTCTTCCTTGTGTCCTATATTTGTATTTATTTCAAATAAATTAATATTTGAAATTTCATTATCATTTGAATTGTTAATTATGAAGCCAATCTTTTCTGGTAAATTTGATAGAAAATCATCATCTATCTTGCCCTTAAAAGTTTTATTTGATTTCTTCTCATTCTCAGAAACATTAACAATTAGTCCTAGTAAACAGTTAAGTAAAAATGTAACTTCTGAATCTTTATCTTTAAAATAGTCGAAATTGTCGTTGAGCAAATCTTTAGTTCTTTTAACAAAATCAATTGGATAATTTGTTATTTCACTCATATTCTAGATTATTAGTAATTTGTTTTTGATTTTTAGAAATGAAATTTCATTAACTCTCCAACTGCCCTTCCCACTTACTCACCGCAGAAGTCGCCAAAGCATTACCCAAAACATTCGTCATACTTCTTCCCATATCACAGAAATGGTCGATTGGTAAAATCAAAGCAATACCTTCAACTGGAATATCAAACATTCCACACGCTGCGACGATGATTACTAAACTTGCTCTCGGAACGCCGGCAATTCCTTTACTTGTCAGCATCAAAACCAAAAGCATTATGATTTGTTGTCCCAGTGGCATATCGATGCCGTAAATCTGAGCAATGAAAATAGAGGCAAATGTCATATACATCATACTTCCGTCCAGATTGAAAGAATAACCTAAAGGCAAAATGAAAGAAACAATTCTGCTGTTGCAACCAAATCTTTCCAATTCCTCAACTAATTTCGGGAAAACGGCTTCGGAACTTGTCGTGGAAAATGCAATCAACAAAGGTTCTTTGATTCTTCTCAACAATTCGAAAAGTCTTTTGCCAAGAATCATATAGCCAACCAAAAGCAAAACTGCCCAGAGAACGGCCAAAGCAAAAAAGAAATCACGAAGATAAATAGCATAAACTTTGAAAATCTCAAACCCATTTGTCGCAACCACCGCAGATATCGCTCCGAAAACACCTAATGGCGCTACCCACATAATGTAACCTACCATTTTCAAAATGGCGTGGGCAATAATATCAAGTCCTTTGATGACTGGTTTTACATAATCTTCGCCCATCGCAGAAAGTGCAATGCCAAACATCACAGAGAAAACTACGATTTGAAGAACTTCATTGGTCGCAAAAGCTTCGAACAAACTTTTCGGAATGATGTGCGTCACAAAGTCTTCCGCAGAAAATCCTTTGCTGTTTTTCACAATGTCAGAAGCGGACGAAACATCCTGAATCGGAAGTTGCGTCACGTGACCAGGTTCCAGCCAATTCACCAAAACCAAACCAATCGACAATGAGACCAAAGACGCCGATATAAACCAAAGCATCGCCTTCGTCCCAACACGTCCCACCATTTTGATGTCGCCCATTTTTGCAATTCCCACAACCAAGGTCGAGAAAACCAACGGCGCAATAATCATCTGAATCAGCCGGATAAAAACCGTTCCCAACAACTTGATGTTTTTGGCAAATTCTGCATTCGATTCCGGATAACTGGTGTGGACAATTCCTCCTAAAATAACGCCCAAAATCAATGCGACGATAATTGCGATAAACAGTTTATTCTGACCTTTCATATGTAAATTTTATTTTTTTTGAAGTCATATGCAATCGCCGAAAAGCGATTTCATAACTTCTAATATAAATTGTAACTGAACAAAACTAATATTTTTGAGAGAATAACCGCTTATTTTTTAAATTAATATTAAGACAATCGGGAAATTCATCTATTTCGCATCAATAAATATAAAATAGCATTCACGCACAGTTCAAATTAGAAATCGTTCTTTGTATAAATCTGATTCTTAATAAAATTGCATTAATCTACAAATGAAACGTGATGTTGAAATTGTCATTATTTCTGATGTCCATCTTGGGACTTACGGTTGCAAGGCGAAGGAATTGTTGCGTTACCTCAATTCCATCCGTCCGAAAACTTTGATTCTGAATGGCGATATCATTGATATTTGGCAATTCAAAAAATCTTATTTCCCGAAATCGCATCTCAAAGTTGTCAAGAAATTAATATCATTTGCGACCAAGGAATCGGAGGTTTTTTATATCACAGGCAATCACGACGAGGCATTCAGAAACTTTACAGATTTCGAATTAGGAAAACTGAAGTTGTGCAATAAACACGTTTTGAAACTTGGCGACAAGAAAGCTTGGATTTTCCACGGTGATGTTTTTGATGCATCGGTCCAGCATTCCAAATGGATTGCAAAACTCGGGGGACAAGGTTATGATTTGCTGATTGCCATCAACAATCTCGTGAACTGGTTTCTTGAGAAAATCGGAAGGGAGAAATATTCATTCTCAAAAAAGATTAAAAATAATGTCAAAAAAGCCGTGAAATATATCGGCGATTTTGAATTGACTGCTTCGGAACTGGCGATTGAAAATAATTTTGATTATGTGATTTGCGGACACATTCACCAACCTCAAATCCGAGAAGTGATTGGCAAAAAAGGAAAATGCATTTACTTGAATTCCGGTGATTGGGTGGAAAATTTGTCAGCTTTGGAATATCAAAACGGAGAATGGAAATTGTTTGTGTATGAAGATGAAAAACACACCCTAACTGATGATGAACCTGAGGAATTAAAAGAAATGAATAGTGAGGAACTGATGAAAATCGTGACTCAAATGATATAAAAAACACAATTAATGAAAGTATTATACGCCTTCCAAGGCACAGGAAACGGACATCTCGCACGAGCTCAGGAAATCATCCCGATTCTCAAAAAACACGCACTGGTAGACACTTTGATTAGCGGACACCAGACGCAGCTGAAGTCAGATTTTGATATCGATTTCCGTTTCAAAGGAGTTTCCTTGCTTTATAACAAAACGGGTGGATTGTCTTATAAAAAGACGTTTTTGGAAAACAATTTCTGCAAAGCGGCAAAAGTTATCAAAGACTTGGATTTGTCTGCTTATGATTTGATTATCAATGATTTTGAACCTTTGACGGGTTGGGCTGCAAAATTGAAAAATCTACCAATTGTGGAACTCAGTCATCAGGCTTCTCTGACCTTTAAAGAAACGCCCAAACCTGAGAAAAAAGATTGGTTGGGAAGTTTGATTCTCAATAATTATGTGCCTTGCAAAAAGAAAATCGGTTTTCATTTTGAGAATTATAATTCACATATCAAAAAGCCTGTCATCAGACAAAAAATCCGAAATCTGAATCCCACCAATCAAGGTCATTATCTGGTTTATCTTCCAAGTTTTTCGGATGAGGTGATCACCAATTTCCTGACGAGGATTGATGTTCAATGGAAGGTTTTTTCCAAATATGCCAAACATATTCAGAAGTTCAACAATGTGGAGATTTTCCCGATCGATGAGAAAAAATATCTGGAACTGTTCGAATCTTGCGAAGGTATTCTTTGCAATGCCGGTTTCGAAACGCCAGCGGAAGCAATGTTTATGGATAAAAAATTATTCGTGATCCCAATCGAAAATCAATACGAACAGGAATGTAATGCTTTTGCGCTGGACAAAATGGGCGTTGCCAATTCGACGAAATTGGATTCAACAAAAATCAGGAATTGGATAAATTCTGAGAATTTGATTGAGGTCAATTATCCGGATAATATCGAAAGTATTTTGATGAAAGAGGTTTTGTATTAACTACTAAGTTTGTCATTCCGTAGGAATCTAGATTTGGCTGTCGAGATTCCTACGGAATGACAATATTGTGTTTGAATTTATTCATTTTATCAACCTTTACTTCCGCCAATTTTATTGAATTTAAAAATCAAAGTCAACATAAAATAACGTCTCAGAATCAGTTCTTCTTTATCTTCCACATAATTGTCGCCAATCGTTCGGGTGATATTTTGTCGCTGATTCAACAAATCGTACACTTTGAATTTCAGCATCATCTGCTTCTTGTAAAACTGATAAGTCAAACTCGAATTCCAAAAATAGGATGCTCGGTTGAAACCTGCAGAGATATTGGAATTGTTCGCATATCGGAAATCATTTTCCCAGAAAAGGTCTTTCTTCAGGAAATAATTGGTCGTTCCGATGTTGACCGTTTGGTTCGCGATTTTCGTTTTATCCAGACTGTAATTGGTGTAATGCGAGTAGGAATAATTGATCCCGAAAGACGAACGAATATCCATAATATCTTTCCAGTTGAGCGTTACATTCAGTCTTGGATAAAGTGTGTAAATATCATTCGTAAATTGTGTTGCGTCCACAAAACCTTTTCTGTAGCTGTAACTTGTCGAGAAAGTTGGTGCAATTCTCAATCGGTTTCCATTCCATTTGTAACTTTTGGAAAATGAAGTGTTGAAGTTTGCACGCTTGTTTCCGCTGATGTTCGCGTAAGTGCTGAACTGTTTTCCGGACTCATCAAAATAAGAAAAATCCACAATGTCGTTATTGATGTAACTGAAATTCATCGAGGCAAAAAAGTTAATTCCTCTCGCCACATCATTAGAATTATAGTTAATGTTCGTCGAGTTTTGCCAGGTGCTTTTCAAATCTTTATTTCCCTGAACCGTGATTAGTGGATTGGAAATATCGATAAAAGGATTCAGTTCCATTGCCGCCGGAATCGTGTAATTGGCATTGTTCGTAATTCTCAGACTCTTGCTTTTAGTGAATTTGTATTGAAACATCAAACTATATTCGGGCAACACAAAATTCTTTTTGAGCGGCGTATTTTCCTGATTGTAAATGGAATTAAGGTCAAGTTTGGAATAATTAAGATTCGCACCAGCCCGGAAAGTCAGTTTTTCTTTGTTGAGGTTGTAATTGATTTCAGTATTCAGGAAATCATTATTTTGATTTAATGTATTAGATAGCAGTGGATTATAATTTGAATATTCATTGGAATTAGTGTCAAAATCATTCACGATTTTTTCATTGCTCCAATTCTGATGGTCAAAATTCATTTCCAAAGAAACGGTCGCCGAATCTGAAACTGGTTCAAAGTATTTGAAGTTGGCTCCAAACGTACTTTTGGAATTCTTGGTTTGAGAAAACTGATTTCGGTAATCATTATCTTCCGGAGTCTGGAAAAACAAAGTTTCCTGGAGGTTGTAATTCCTGTTCACGCTTTGCGCAAAAGTATTATTGATGGAAGCCGAAAGTGACCGCCTCTCATTTTTGAATCGTCTCGTCAAACCAATCGTCGGACTGAAGTTATTGTTCTCAGAATTTCCTCTCACAGAACTTTTGCTGCTGTTCAGATTCTCGTCATCTCGAAGTGTAAAAGTATTGCTGTCTGTGACATTATCAACCGAAGTATTCGCAAAATTGGCAGAAATGGTAATGTCTGTCAGCGAATCTATTTTAATATTGGCGTCCGAACTCGCATTGAATTTCCGCGTGTCCGAATTCCCATTCCGCTCCGAGTTCTTATCCAATTTGTAATCGGGCAGAAAAGTGGTTCTTGAGGTTTTGGAATACGTTTCCAGATTGCTGTCGTTGTATTGCAGGCTGAGCTTTTCCAAGTCCAGGTTGTCACCGATTTTATCCGCATAATTGATTCCAATCATCGAAGTTCGAAGGATTCCGCTGTTGACGGCGCGGCCATTCACCGCAGAATTTTTACTTTTGGTTCCGCTGTCAAAAAAACTGTCGACAGAAAATCCGGTGGTGTTGATATTATTTGACGCAGCGATCAAAGCAATATTTCTGTCTTTCTGGAATCTCGTCATAAAAAGGTTGCCTTCATAACGTTTGTTGCTTCCGTAACCGAGACTTAGATTGTTGAGGTTTCCTTTGTTATTTTTTTCATCGATGTTGAAGTTGACCGTCATACTGTCAGATTTCGGCGTTCTTCCCGTGAATTCCTCTTCCTTGGTTTTCGAAGTTGTGAATTGGATTTTCTTGATGATGTCTGCGGGAAAAGTCTGCAAAGCAATCGTTCCGTCCTTATTGAAAAATGGTTTTCCGTTGATGAGAATTTTGTTGACAGGTTTCCCATTGATGGTAATTTTACCGTCTTCATCTGTTTCCACACCAGGTATTTCCTTCAGTAATTCATCAATTTTTGCATCAGGTTTTACTTTCAGATAAGAAGCCGTGTATTCAACTGTATCTTTTTTGATTTTGACAGGTGAAACCGTGATTTGAACTTCTTCAATACTCGTTACTAAATCTTTTATCAATTTGATATTTCCAAGTTCTTCATCTTTATTAATGACATCAAACTTTTTAGAATAAGTTTTGAGCTTATCGCCTGTAATCTGTAAAAACGAAGGTTCATTCTGAGTAGGAACTTTAAAGGTGAAATTCCCATTTTTGTTAGTTCCGGTAAAGTTGATGATGGAAGAATCTTTTTGTTTGATTAATGAAACCGTCGCATTTTCCAAAGGCGAATTGTTATCGTCGGTCACTTTTCCGCTAAAATTATAAGTTTGAGCATTTAATTTTAGGCAAATCAGAATCAAAAGAAAAAGGAGTTTTCTCATCAACAGTTTTTAATGGTTAGTAGTTAGATTGGAAATTAGGCTAATGTTAAATGCCAATTGTTAAAAATAGAAAAAACCCCTGAAATTCAGAGGTTTTAGTATAATTTTAAATCGTTTTGAAATTAAGCTTTCAAATATCTTGCATAGGCATAACCTTCTTCGCCGTCAGCGGTTTTTATTTTCCACCAGTCATCAGAAGATTGCTCAACCAAAGTTACTGTTTCACCTTTGGCTGCTTTTCCAACAACCGCCGCATCCGTAGATGGTTCCTGACGGATATTGAGGTTGGATTCGTTTGTTGCAACAGTCAGAGAAGCACCAGCTGCCAATCCTGAAACCTGAACATCGATGTTGATGTCAGTCGCAGTATAAGAAGAATCGATGGCACCTAAAGCATTCCAAACAGAATCTTTTGAAGCGCTGTTAGAGGCTTTTCCTGTGATGTACAAAATACCATCCTGCTCCTGAACAGAAAGGTCAGAGATTCCTGCAGACTGAGCCGCAGAAACCACACTTGCGTATTTATCTTGTAAGCTCATAATTATTTAACTGTTATTTTGTTATCGTATTTACCAATTTTCAAAGCATCTACAGATTCTTTTACTTTTCTTGCGTTAGCAGCAGTTGTAGTTCCTGTCAATGTCAAAGTTCCTGCAACATCTTCAGCTTTCACACCTGGGATGTCTTTCAATGCTGTGTTTACTTTTGTCAGAACTGCGGCGTCAACAGCATTTACTTCTACTGGTGCAGCTACAGGAGCTACAGTTGCCATATCGTGAACATCTTTCACGCCTTGTACTTTTTTCAAAGCATCGATAGCAGCTTGTTTGTCAGCTTCGGTTGCGAAAACTCCGCTCAGGTGAGCCTGTCCTTCTTTCACTTCAACAGAAGTTCCGGGATAAGCAGTTAATGTTGTGGTTGCCTGTGATGTCAATTCTGCATCAGAGACTTTCTTTTTACAAGAAACAGCTGTCATTGATACCATTAAGGCAAGAGCAGCGATTTTAAATGTTTTTCTCATAGTATTAAATTAATTTATGTTTTTTAAGCAGTAAAATTAATGCCAAAAGGATTTGTGTTGTTTTTTCCGGCATTGAAATTTTAAACTTTCACTTATTGTAAAATTAATTTTTTTTTCGACACAGAAATTAATTTTAAATAAAATTAACATTTTTATGATGTGGAATTTTAAAATAAAAAATGGAATGCAAAATTAATTGCATTCCCACCTGTATAAAAAGTAGTTAAGTTATTAAAAAGAAATCGTGTTCACCGTTGCAGAGGCAGACGTTGTAGTTGTGCTTTTCAACGTTGCTCCGGTTGTAGAATAGGTTCCGCCGGTGTACAATCCCCAAGCTGTTGCGCCACCTGCAAAACTTCCGCCCGTGTAACTTCCCCCAAAGTAGATTTTATATTGAGTTGATTTTGCCAAATTCGGGCTTGAGAAGTGGAAATAGTAAACTGCATTTTTCGGTTTGAAGGTTACCATTTCTGTTCCTGCTGCATTCTCTATATGTAACAAAGAAGTTGCCGCCAATTGAGCAGAAGACTTGATATACATACTCACTTGCGTAGAACCCGTTCCCATTGCCTTTGTCATATTGGCGTTTGAACCTGCGGAAATCAAAGTTCCTCCGTTCATCAGGAAAGTTCCGTTGTAATCGATGCCTTCCTCTGGCTGACTTGTTGGTCCGTTTACGATTGTAGTTCCTCCGGAGATTGTAATGTTCCCGTTGCTGTCAATCGCATCACTTCCTGTTACAATATTGATCCCGCCTGTAATATAAAGATGACTTCCGTCGTTAGACTCAGTTCCGCCAGAAACAGTTCCGTAAGTTGCATTAAGTCCATCATTAGAGGCAGTCACATTATTAACGCCACCAGCTAAAGTAATAATTGGTGCTTCAATACCTTCTCCAACACCCGAAGTTGCTGAGATTGCAGAAACAGTGTTTGTTCCTCCATTGACTGTTACAGAAGTGTCAGAATGAATCCCATCATCCGTAGAGTTGAATGTATTATTTCCATTATTGATAACAATTGCACCAGCTGCAACCAAAGTTTTCGGATGAGAATAATCTGTTCCCGAAACCAATAATCTTGCTCCGGTTGTTGTGATCTTTAAAGTTGGAGTTCCTGTAGCCGTTCCGATGGTTACCTGTCCATCAGATTTGATTCCTTTTCCGGCAATTCCAGAACTTGTTGTTGTTAAAGAACCACCGCTGATAATAACGTTTGCATCGCCAGAAATTGCAGCAGAAGAATAAGAATCCGTCGCTCCGGTGGTGTTGGTGTATTTTGCGCCAGCTCCAGCTGTTGTGATGTTGATTGTTCCGCCAGAAATCTCAATATCAGCATCAGCAGAAATTCCTTTTGTTCCTGTTGCAGTTGTAGTCCCAGTTACTGTAACAGTTCCACTTGAGATGGTTACTTTTCCGTCGGCTTTGATTCCTGTGGGATAAGAAGGGTCGAATCCGCTTCCTGAGGCATTTAATAAGATTGCCCCTGAAAGATTCACGGTCGTATTTCCGCCTGAGATGGTTACATTTCCTTTAGCTTTGATTCCTTTACTTGCGATTCCGGAATTGGTTAAGATCAATGTTCCGCCAAGAATATTAATATCAGTGTCAGAAGAAATCGCAGAAGATGAGTAAGAATCTGCAACGCCCGTTGTATTGGTGTAAGCTGCGCCATTTCCAGCTGTTGAAATCGTGATATTTCCACTGTTGATATTGATTTCCTTTCCTGTAGAAATTCCTTTTCCGCCGTTTGCTGTCGAAGCAAGAGTTATATTAATGGTCGCATTGCTCACAGTCAAAACGCCATCGGTTTTAATCGCTGTAGAGTAGGAAGGGTCAAATCCGGTTCCAGAAGCTGCAAGAACTGCCGCTCCTGAAAGATTTGCCGTAATATTTCCGCCACTGATTGTGATATTTCCTTTTGCGCTGATCGCTTTGGATTGAGCTCCAGTCAAAACCAAATTAATAGTTCCGCCAGAAATATTGATGGTATTACTTCCCGTTTTAATTCCCTTTACGTCAGCAGAAGCCAAAGTTGCAGTAATCGAACCTCCGGAAATCGAAATTGCAGCGTCGCCAGCATCAACCGCATCAGCAATTGCTGTAACGTTCAAAGTTCCGTTGCTCATTGTAAAACCTTCGGAATGTAATCCGTCAGAAGCGGCGCCAGTTACTTTAATAGTTCCGTTTTGGATTTCGATGTCTTTTGAAGTTGAAATACCGTGTTTTACAATTCCGTTGATATTTAAACTCCCTGTCCCGTTAAAAATAATTTTTCCATTGGTCTGTAGCGCTCCGTTTTTGGTGCTTGCTGTTCCGTCTGTTAAAGAGTTTGTCGTTCCGCTTTGCAAAGTGAAAGTATGCGTTTGACCGCCGGTAACTCCAATTGCAGAACCGTTCGGATTAGTAAGGTTCAGATTATTCAAGATGAAATTTGCAGGAGTTGCAGAATTGATTGTTAAGCTTCCCGAAGAGCTTGTTCCCAAAAGATGATATTGCAAATTGCTGATTGACGAAGTTGAGGTTGCCGTAACAGCGCCTCCAGTTGCCGTAATCGTTACACCACTTGCTGAATAAGGATTGATAATTGTAGCGTTATCAGTTCCATTATAAATGATATAGATTTTGTCAAGATTGACTGTGTTGTTGGTGAATGTCAAACTATCAATTACATTTTTTCTGATATCCAAAGTGCTGGTCTGTCCACTTAATTTGAACTTCGAATAGGTGTTGTCCAACTTGATGCTGTCCACCGAAGCAATTGGAGAAGCATACATCGTATTTCCGGAATTGTGAACAACCACTTTTTGCTGAGCTTTCATCGAAAAAGAGAAAAGCATCACTAAAATTAATAATAAAGACTTTCTCATTTCTTGATAAATTTAATTGTTACACCATTCGCCTGAACTAAGTAAATACCAGCATTCAGTTTAGAAACATTGATGTCTTCATCAGATTTGTAAGTTCCTGAAACCACTAATTTTCCTTCTAAGCTGTAGATTTTCACATCCAGAGATTTTGTCTCAGATTTGATTCTGATGTAATCTGTGGAAGGATTTGGGTAAAGCTGAAGATTGCTTTTATTAAGACCAACATTCTGGGTTGCCAGAACTTCATCCGTAAAAGTGATTTTTTGAATAATGCTAACTGGAATGCTTGTTTCCGTAGAATTGGCTTCAGGTTTTACCAAAAGATTGTCTCCCAAGAAATAAAGTTTCCCCGAAGCCGAAACATTGAAGTCTTGCTCAGTTCCAGTGTAATATTTTATTTTAACGCCTGTCTGTGCAAATCCGAAAACGCCGACAAACATTAGAAAAATAAAAGGCACTTTACTGAAAAAGTGATAGTTATTGTTCATTTTTAATTATTTTAATGAACAAAAGTAAATTAAGTGGTTTTATAATGAAAAAAAATGCGGAGAATGTTAAAAATGTGTCGGTTTTTGAAATTATCGATAGAAATAGTAGTGCAATATTTAATTAATGATACTTAAAGTGATGTCGGTTGTTCGTATTTGAGATATTTCAGAGTCTTAGAATTTTGTTAAAAATTTCCGCTTGTCTGAGATAATCTAAAATGCTAGCTTTCCTATTTTAAATTCCCCAATATTGAAAATATCATATTCTACATCATCTTTTTCAGGAAGATGATAGACTTTATCACTAGATAAACTATTTATAAAATCATTATTTAGTTGATTTATTAGAAAACCAATTCCCTCATTTGGGTCAAGTTCTTGATTGAGCTCAGCAATAGTATTCCAAAATATTTTGAAATATGATTCCTGCATCAGATTTGTATTGATAATTCTCAAGATTGACTCAAGGTTATTTTCATTATCTCCTATTTTTTTATAAAAACAATATCCGCTTTCAATATCCCCATTTCCTTCATTCGGTAATATAAATTCTAACCACTTTTTTAGTTCTCCTTGCTTACCATTATTCGTTAGTTTATTCATAATGGTTTCTAAAACATAATCATACCTTGACCAACGAGCTGACCAACTTTCGCCATTAGGCAAAACAATAAATCCGGATGCCATAATTTACTTAATCCTCAAAAACTCCTTCGCCAACTCAATCATTTTCGGGTCACCGGTATATTTACCTTTTTCATCGGATAATTTAACAGTCGGAATCCATTCATTATTAATACCTTTTACACTGATGAGTTTCATCACGATATTCATTGGTTTAAGTCCGACATCATTTGTCAAATTAGTCCCAATTCCAAAAGAAATTCCGATTCTTCCTTTACAATAGTTGGTGATTTCCTCCACTTTTTCGAGATTCAGTCCGTCTGAGAAAATAATGTATTTGAATAGTGGATTGATGCCTTGTTTCTGATAATGCGCAATGGTTTTGTCTGCAAATTCCAACGGATCACCGCTGTCGTGGCGAACGCCGTCAAACAACTTTGCAAACTTTTTATCAAACTGCTGGAAGAAAACTTCCGTCGTGTAGGTATCGGAAAGTGCCACACCCAAATCGCCGCGGTAAACATCGACCCAGTTTTCCAATGCGATAGAATTCGCCATCTTAAAACCAAATTCCGCCGCGTGAAACATAAACCATTCGTGAGCGTGTGTCCCAATTGGTTTTACGTTGTAAAGCATTGCCAAATGAACATTGGAAGTTCCCGTAAAAGTGGATTTTTTGTCCTGAATCAAAGCATCCATTACCAATCTGTGAACTTTGTAAGAATGCCTTCTTCTTGTCCCAAACTCCGCGAACGGAACACCAAGTTCTGTAAGATGTACGGCTTTTTCCACGGTTTTATCAATGACTTCTTCGTTGGTTTGCCTTTCCAGATGATTCATCTCGTAATGAAGTTCACTGATGAGCGCCAGCAAAGGAACTTCCCAAAGAATTGTTCTGTACCAAAGTCCTTCAACGGAAACTTTAAGCTCATTGCCGTGTTGTTCAATCTTCACTTCAGAAGGGTCGTAATGAAAACCTTCCAGAAAATCGAGATAGGGAAGGGCAAGATAAGGACAAGTGACTTTGAGGTATTTTTTTTCGTCTTTGGTCAGTTTTAATTCTGCCATTGCGTTGACAGATTTTCTGAGCTCGTCTGCGAAACCTTCCGGAAACTCATGTTTGCCACGGTTGATGAATTCGTATTTTACAATTTCGTTGGTAAATAATTTCACGACTGCATTTTGCATTGTGATTTTATAAAAGTCATTATCCAGAATAGAATTCAGCCGAACTTCGCGCATAAAAATATCGTTTACACAAATCTAAGGAATTTTGTTGAGGAGATTTTTAATGACTATTGATTTTAATCATTAATCAAACATACTATTCACATTTTAAAATTTACAATTCTTACTTTTGCAAAAATGATTTGAAATGGTAAAAGCGCTGATGTATTTTGTGGTCGGAACTTTAATTAGTTTTTTCCTGAGACGTTTTACAGGAAGTCCGGTAGATTTCTGGGTGGAACTTTATGTGGCTTCTGCTTTTGGGATTGGTTGGGGATTGGCCTATTTCGTTGACCATCCGGATTGGCCTTTGGCAAAGAAAATGGGGATTTCTTTTATAGGTATTATTTTTCTCGTTGTTTTAGGATTGATTCGCTTTGATTTCGAAACGGCAATTTCTTCGATTATCAAATTCTCTACGGTTTTCGTAGCTTATTATATGATAGCAAGTTTCCGTGAAAGTAAATCGTTGAGGTATTAAGTGGCTGATAGCATTTAGCTATTTGCTTTCAATCCGATACTTAAAATTATAAAAAAGCCAGGCTTCTCAGGAAATCTGGCTTTTTTTATTTTTAATGAATCATCAGGAAACTTATCAATCCCAATATTACAACCAAAAATAAGAATGCAATCAGATTAATAGTGAACAATATAGAACCGATTATAAAGCTTATAACGCCATGTGAACGATAAACTTTGTGATGGGCGATGAAAAAATAAGCAGCACTGTAAACCAACATCGCTGTCATTATGAGATAAATGATTGTATTGATGAAGCCAATATTTATCAAGTCTGTTAATTTGTTCAGAAACGAAAAAATCAGAATGTTAAGAAGCAAAAACGCAAAGTAATGTAATGTAAAAATTCCGTGGTCGAAGTACCACCACTTCCTCTTATTATGGAATATCCATAAAAACAATGCAAAAATCGGAAGGTAGATGAAAAGCGCCTTTGGAAGATTGTGAAAAGAGGTCTCGAATAGTTTTTTCAGAATATCCCCCTTTTTAACCCCTTTTTCTTTGAGCTCAAAATATTTGTGGGCAAACGGAATATTTATAAAATCAAAAGATGACGGATTCTTCGCAGCTGCAGAATCAAAAGATTTTTTGTTGTTGTATCCAGAAACCTTTATGTCATCATCCAACGACTTGTTCATATCAAATGTTCCTTCTATCTCATTAAGTTTGGCAGAATCCTTTAGAGCAGCATCTAGTTTGTTAATATATAGACTGTCTTTTTCCTCTAATTTTTCTTTAGCCTTTGCATCATTGATAGCTTTTTGGATTTCGGTGATTTTGCTTTTTTGAGAAAGTAATTTTGAATTGCCTTTTCCTTCAAAATTGATGTTGAAAGGCGGAAATAAGGCAAACAGGAAAAATGTGATAAAACTGACAAAGATGTACAACTTAACTGGTGGAACAAATATCTGACGTTTTCCTTCCAGATAAGTGGTCGTGAGTTTCCCCGGTTTAAAGAGCAAATTCTTCAGCGTTCCCCAGAATTGTCCATCATAATGTGTGAAATCTTCTACGAAATGAGTGAACAGATAATGAAAAGGCTGTCTGGTCTGGATGTTCTGTTGTCCACAATTGGGACAATATTTTTCTTCAACCAGATGTCCGCAATTCAGGCAGTCTTTTTCTTCTCTCAGTTTTCCGTGGCTCATTTTTTAGAATTTTCCTCAAAAATATAAAAAAGCACACTTATATAATAGTATTCATATTAATTAATTTTAAAGACCTTAGAATAAATTTGAATCAATAACTCATTAATTATTAGAAATTTAAAATATTTCTTTGGGTAAAGTTTTTCATCCGAGAAAATTTTGCTACCTTTGCACACCCGTAAGGGAAAATTATGTTTAATCGTAAACGATAAATTGTGAATACATTAAGTTACAAAACAGTATC